>JAEEGL013845233.1_pt1 | contig 54008 bp, 45 predicted proteins | sample 9134231 | NCBI WGS metagenome assembly JAEEGL01 (sample SAMN16246548, study PRJNA631951) | gut metagenome | biome: gut microbiome; feature: rumen; material: fiber-attached | host: Bos | place: Iran: Karaj | collected 2018-10 | reverse complement strand
AGTTCGGAAAAATTCCGAACAGATTCACCAATGGAGCGGGTGATGGGAATCGAACCCACGTTATCAGCTTGGAAGGCTGAAGCTCTACCATTAAACTACACCCGCATCAGTAGGCATTTTTAATTATATCAGTTTTTTGAATAAATGCAAGTTTTTTTGCACTATTTATGCGATTCTATGTACTTTTTAACTTCTTCAGAATCATCTAAATGAACTTTTTCATGACCTAAGATTTGATAATCTTCATGTCCTTTACCTAAGATTAAGACTACATCATCTTTATCAAGTAAATCTAAAGCTTTAACAATGGCTTTTCTACGATCTGGTTCAATTTCGTAATTATCAGTATGAACTCCTGCAATAATATCATCCATAATTTTCTTTGGATCTTCAGTACGAGGATTATCACTAGTAAATATTACATAGTCTGATTTTTCTGTAGCAATGTTTCCCATAATAGGACGTTTCTTAGGGTCTCTATCTCCTCCACAACCTATAATGGTAATAATTCTTGCTCTTTTATGTTCAGAGAAAGCATCGATTATCTTTTCAACAGCATCTGGTGTATGAGCGTAGTCAATAACTGCTTCACCGTCTTTAACTTTAATGATTTCACAACGGCCTTTAGGTGGCATTACACTTGGTGTAACATCAATTATTTCTTCAATTGAGAAACCTAAATTATTAATAATAGATAAAGCTGTTAAATAGTTATAAACATTGAAACGAGATCTTAGATTTGTTTCAACAGTATAATCTTTATTGTTATATTGGAAATTAATTTGAGTACCTCTTTCAGTATCTAAATAATCAATAATACGATAATCTTTAGCATTATATCCATAAGTTAAGGTATTAGGATAGGCATCTACCCATTTTTCACAAGTTGGATCATCAGCGTTAACTAACATTGGTCCATCTAATTGTTTTAGAATTAACATTTTAGCAGCTAGATAGTTTTCCATTGTTTTATGATAATCTAGATGGTCTTGGGTAAGATTAGTAAATGCTGCAACTTTAAAGGTAATACCTTGAACTCTTTTTTGATCTAAAGCATGAGAAGAAACTTCCATCATAACATTTTTGCATTCATGTTCTTTAGCTGTTAGGAATAACTCATATAAATCTAATATATTTGGTGTTGTATTTGGTAATTCAATAAAGTCTTCATCAGGAAGATAAAAACCTATTGTTCCAATGTAAGCAGTTTTAGAACCTAGTTTATTTAAAGTTTGATATGTTAAATAAGCTGTAGTAGTTTTACCATTTGTTCCTGTAACACCAATGATGTTCATATCTGCTATTTCTTTTGCATAATGTTCACTAATATAATTAGTAATCCATTCATTTGTATCACTAACTATTTCTTTTTCTACTGAACAATCAACATCATGTTCAACAACTACTTTTACTGCGCCATTTTCAATGGCTTTATCAATATAATCATGTCCATCTACAGTTGATCCTTTAATTGCAACAAAGATATCACCTGGAAGGACTTTTCGAGAATCTATTTTTATATTAATCATTTTTTCACCTCATAAAATAATATTACTAATAAAATTATACTTCAACAATTTCCTAAATTCCACCGGTTTTAATAGATCATGCTAAATGACTAAATCAACTAATAAACCTAATATAACACCAATAAAATAAATAATACCTAGAATAGATAAATTCTCTTTTAAGTTTTTATTAGTTCTAAATAATAATAAGATACCTATTCCACTACCAGTTAATAAACCAGATAACATTGTTCCTACACTTATTAATTTAGATAAGTATAATTCAGTAATTACAACACTACCGGCACAGTTAGGTATTAAACCTACTAAACTTGCTAAGAAATATGATAAAACATTATGGTGTAACAAAATACTTCCTAATCTATCTTCTCCTACTTTGAATATTACTAAGTTAATTAATAAATTAGCAATTAGAATAAATAAACCTATTTTTAGTGTATGTTTAATACTAGCAAGTAGAATTCCATCATGTTCACAGTCGCAGTGTTCATCTTCACATAGATCGTGTATGTGTTCATGTTCTTGTTTTTTCTTTCTATATATTAAATCGATAATAAAACCAATTATGATACCAGCTAGAGCTTTGAATCCAATTATTTTTAAAACTAATAAGATATTAATTTTTTCACTTATCATTATTGGTAACATTTCATCACTAGTTGATAAGAATACAGCAACTAAGGTACCCATAGTTATTACTCTACTTGAAAAGAGATTAGCAGCCATAGAACTAAATCCACATTGTGGGAGAGCACCTAATAAACCACCTAGAATAGGACCACCTTTTTTTGCTTTTGTTAATATTTTTTCATTTTTCTTAGTTAGTTTATGTTCTAAGAATTCTAATAGAATAAATGTAACTAACAAATAAGGTAATAATTTTAATGTATCTAATAAACCATCTAATAAACAATCTAACATAATAGCACCTACCTACTTAAGCATTTTTTACATAATCCATTTATGACTATTTTTTCTTTATCTGGAACAAATTGATGTTCAATTGAAATGTGTTCCATTAATTCATTTATACAATCGCAATCAACATGTATTAAATTACCACATTGATTGCATTTTAAGTAGAAATGATTATCGCAATCGCAATGGCCTAGATATTGATAGAAGTTTTCATTTTTGTTGATAGTTCCTTCTTCAACTAATTTATCTACTAAACGATATATAGTTGTTAAACCTATTTCTTTATTTAATTCAAGATAAAGATCTTTTACAGTAAATTCTCTAGTCTTAGTTTTTATTAAATCTAAGACCATTTCTTTTTGTTTTGTATTATAATTATCTCTTTTTGACATATTAATCACCCAATTTGAAAATAATTTTCAATTTCAATTATAAGTCTTCTTTTTTTAGAATGCAAGAAAAAAAGAAAGGATTGTTTCCTTTCTCTTATGTATTCCAATAAAAAATTTTATGTTGCATTATCTTTTTAATTGTATTATTATTCTAGTAAGGGTGTAGAGATATGATTTTAAGAAATATGAAAAACCTTAGTAAAATTAATATAATTACTGGGGTACATTTTTCTTCTATTTCATATTCATTTGTTTTTTAGAAGTTAATTCATTTTTTTGAATTAACTTCTTTTTTTAAGTCTACGCCAAGGAGGGAGAGATTATATGAAAAACAAGAAGTTGGCATATGATGTTAATGAAATGCCACCAGCTGGTAAAAGTATCATACTAGCATTGCAGCATGTATTTGCAATGTTTGGAGCTACTGTTTTGGTTCCAATCCTTGTAAATGGTGCTATCGCAGAAGCAGGAGTTGAAGGACAAGCATTATCAATTGCTGTTGCACTTGTAACTGCTGGATTAGGAACTCTAATCTACATAGCTTGTACAAGAGCTAAATCACCTGTTTTCTTAGGTAGTTCATTCGCTTTCATTTCACCAATTGCTGCTGCATATATTGCAGGAGGAATTGCGGGAGCAATGACTGGAGTTATGGTTATTGGTATAATTTATTTTATTGTATCAATACTAATAAGATGTATTGGAAAGGCTTGGATTGATAAGCTTTTACCACCAATCGTAATTGGTCCAATGATTATGATTATTGGATTAGGATTAGCAGGATCTGCTGTTGGCAATATTTTTGATACTAGTATTGCTATAAAAGGAATTGCATGGAAAGGACCTGTTGTTGCATTAATTACTTTCATGACAACTGCTCTTGTTATGACAAAAGCTAAAGGATTCTATAAGATAATACCTTTCTTAGTTGGTATTGTTGTTGGTTATTTAGCTGCTGCGGCATTTGGAATGGTTGAATTTGCTTCAGTTAGAGAAGCTGCTTGGTTCCAAGTACCAAATTTTGTAATACCATTTAAGGATTACAAACCTGAATGGTTAATTGCTTTAACTATGGCACCAATTGCTTTAGTTACTATGGCCGAACATATTGGCGATCATAAAGCATTAAGTACAATACTTGATAGAGATTTATTAAAGAACCCTGGACTAGAAAATACATTAATGGGTGATGGTTTAGCAACATTTGCTGCTGGTTTCTTAGGAGGACCTTCAAATACTACTTATGGTGAAAATACTGCAGTAGTTGGTATGACTAGAAACGCTTCAGTTGGTGTTATTGGTCTAGCTGCTGTATTTGCAATTATCTTAGGTTTCTTAGGAAAGTTTACTGCTTTAGTACAAACTATACCTACTCCTGTATTAGGTGGAGTTAGTTTACTATTATATGGATTCATAGCAGTAAATGGTTTAAAAGTATTAATTCAAAATAAAATTGATTTTGGTAAAAATAAAAATGTCATCGTAGCATCTGCTATGTTAGTACTTGGTTTAGGTGGAGCTGCATTTGCAATTAAAACTGGTAATGGTATGGCTGTTCAAATTTCAGGTATGAGCTTAGCTGCTATAGTTGGTATTTTATTAAATCTAATAATTCCTGGCGAAGAAGATGATGAAGTTAGTGAATTAATAAATAATAAAGATGCTGTTGAAGAATTAAAGACAGCTATTAAAGATGAACTAACAGTTGAATTAAAAGGTGAATTGTTAGAAGAAATTAAGAAAGAAATTGTTAAAGAAAAGAAAGGTAAGTAGAATTATTAATGGAAAATGTATTTGAATTAAATCATCCCTTAATTACGCATAAGTTAGCTATTTTAAGAGATAAGAGAACTGGTACTAAAGAATTTAGAGAATTAGTTAAGGAAATATCTACTGTTTTATGTTATGAAGCGATGGCTGATGCTAAGCTTGTTAAAACAGAAATAGAAACTCCTATCGAAAAAATGAAGACAGCAATGTTGGATGAAGATAAATATGCATTTGTTCCTATATTACGTGCTGGTATGGGAATGCTAGAAGGTGTTATTAATGTAATACCTAATGCTAAGATTGGTCATATTGGTATGTATCGTGATGAGACTACATTTGAACCTGTCAATTATTTCTTTAAAGTTCCAAAGGATATAGAAAAACGTGAAGTTATAATTATAGATCCAATGTTAGCTACAGGAGGATCTGCTATAGATGCAATAGAATTATTAAAGAGTAAAGGTGTTAAAAAGATTAAGTTCTTATGTATTATTGCAGCACCTGAAGGATTAAAAGAAGTTAATAAAAAATATCCTGATGTTAAGATATTCTGTGCTAATATAGATAAAAAGTTAAATAATAACAAATATATTGTACCTGGTCTTGGAGATGCAGGAGATAGAATATTTGGAACAAAATAAAAGACTCTTATGAGTCTTTTTTTTATGCTTCTTTAAAGAATTGGTTATACCAGATGATAAATGTATAGATAGTCCAAACTTTCTTGTAGCAGTCTTTTTTACCTGTATAATGGTCTTCTAATAATTTATTAATCTTTTTAACATCAAAATATTTTAGAGCAACATCTGAGTTAAACTTTTCTTTGATTTCTTTATATAAGCCTTCTTCTCTAATCCATTCTCTTAAAGGAACTGGGAATCCTAGTTTCTTCTTTTTATATGATTCGTTAGGAATTACTTTTTTAGCAGCTAATCTAAGAGCTGGTTTAGTAGTTTCTTTATTTACTTTGGCTGATACTGGAAGCTTACGAGCTACCTCCCAGACTTTTTGATCTAGGAATGGTGTACGTGCTTCAAGACCAAACATCATACAGTTACGGTCAACAGCATGTAGGAAATCTCTAACTAGCCAAAAATAGAAATCAATTGCTTGTCTTTGAACAGTGTTAGATTGTTGTTCATATTTTTCATAGAATGGAGCAACTATGTCTTTGGTGTTTACTTGATTAGTACACTTAACAAGACTTTGAGCTTCTTTATCACGCATTACTCTGCCTAAACCAATGCTATAATCTTTAAGTTTTTGACCACGACGCCAGATAAAATTAAATCCTGTAGCATCAGGCATGATTCCGGCCACTTTAGCTGCAGCATGTCTTAGGAAATATGGTATCTTCATATACCATTGAACATCTAAATCCTCTTGATAAGTTCCATAGCCACCAAAGAATTCATCAGCTCCTTCACCAGACATTACAACTTTAACATCTTTAGATGCTATTTCAGCAACAAAGTATAAAGCGATAGCTGATGGATCAGCTAATGGTTCATCCATGTGATACATAATGTTTGGAAAAGCTTTTATATATTCATCTTTATCAATTTTTTTAGATGTATTTTTAATTCCTAGTTTATCTGATAAATCCTTTGCGTAGGATATTTCATCATATTTAGGATTATCATAACCTACAGTATATGTTTTATCTGGTCTTGCTATTGATACTAGATATGATGAGTCGATACCTGAAGATAGGAATGATCCTACTTCAACATCGGCAATTTCATGATGTTTAACTGAGTCTTTCATAGCGGCATCTATATCTTTAACAATATCGTCCATCGGACGTTCTGTTTCTTCGAATTCTAATTCAAAGAATTTTTCAATTGTTACCCTACCATCTTTATAAGTTAAAGTATGACCTGGTTCTAAGCGATTAACACCTTTAAAGAATGTTTCAGTTGTAGGTGTTGAGTTAAAACACAAGTAAGCAGAAAGAATTCGATCATTGAATTCTTTTTTGAAATCAGGATGGTCTAAGAAGACTTTTATTTCAGAACCAAACATAAATGTTTCACCATTTTGATAATAATAGAATGGTTTGATTCCCCAACAGTCACGGGCACAGAATAATTCTTTGGTTTTAGTATCCCAAATAGCAAAGGAATACATTCCTCTTAGTTTTTTAACAACATCGTGTCCCCACTCTTCGTAACCATGGAGGATAACTTCCGTATCACCTTTAGTTACAAATTTATATTTATCTTTTAGTTCTTCTTTTAGTTCAAGAAAGTTATATATTTCGCCATTGAAGATGATAACTAAATCTTTCTTTTCATTATAAATTGGTTGATCACCTGTTGAAAGGTCAATAATTGATAAGCGGCGATGTCCTAGGGCAATATTATCATCTAAATAGAAGCCTTCAGCATCTGGTCCACGATGGATCATACGATCTGTCATAGCTTTTATGATACTTTTAGTTGGCTTTTTATCACTTATATATCCAGCTATACCGCACATATTATCATTCCTTTCTTAAAATATAACTATAGTAATTACTATCTATTAACATTTTACTAATACTAAATGCATTATTAACACGATTATTCATACGTTTAACATATTCTTCTTCTGTTTCTCCTTCAAGAACTTTTCCTTCTTTAGGAACAAACTTTCTTTGATTAGCATAATAGTGACCATAATCACTTACCCAGCTACGATTTGAGAAGATTGCTAAACCTTCATAATCACTTAAGATATCTTTACCAATTATTAAACGTGAATCATATTCAACTCCAAATAGATTTAATAATGTAGGTAAAACATCAGTTTGACTTCCTACTTTATCTATTACAATTGGTTCTTCCATTGCACTATTCCATAAGATGAAATTACTTCTATTTATTTCAATAATGCCATCTTTTGTATAAGTGGCTGCTTCATTTACTTCATCAGTAGATAAAGTATATGGATAATGGTCTCCTACTAAGGCGATTACTGTATTATCTAATTCACCAGAAGCTGTTAAATCAGCAACTAGTTGTTCTAGCATTTTATCTAATTCTACTTGACTAGCTAAATAACATTTAACGGAAGTAGAATAATTACCGGTTACAGTATCCATATGTAATCTAGCTATATTGTCGTAATTGTTGTATGGAGAGTGTCCACTAACACTTACATAGTAAGTAACGAAATTACCCTCTTTTCCTAGGTAATCTGGAGTAGTTACACGTGCTAGATCTGAATCTAATGGTAACCAACCACAACCCATACGTTTTTCTAGACCATTACCACAACCCATATAGTTGTTAAAGCCAAGGGTTTTCATTGTTACATCTCTTTTATAGTATGTATAAGTCCAATCATGGTAACTTTGAACACGATAACCAATGTTACCAAATGCATTACCTAAACCATAAGCGATATATGGCTTTTTAGATTTCCATAAACCTAGTGTTTCTTGAGTTGGAATTAAACCAGTTGTTGCTTGGAATTCTCCACCTGTAGTACTTAGGAATACTGGTGAATAGAAGTTTGTGAAATTAAAGCCGGTATGAATCATATTGTATAACGTAGGTGTACGTGTTTCATCAACAGCTATTTCATTGAATCCTTCAGCAAGGATAAAGATTAAGTTTTTGCCAGCAAACATACCAGTATATTCTGATTTTTTAGATGGTGTCGTTCCAGCCATGTAAGCGTTTATTGTTGCTGTTGTTTGATTTGAAGAAGTTTCAAAGTCTAAATTTAAACTATTTAAACCATATACCTTAATTATTTCTTGTTCTTCTTCTGTGAATTCTTGAGGTTTTTCGCTTTCAATTATTACTTCTGGTTCATAACCAATTAGCTGTCTTTTAATATCTATCTTGGTGTAAGTTAATAAACCAAATTTGTTAATTATTGCAACTGGATCGTCAATTTTATAATAAAGTGTTTTTGGTGTTACTTCCTCGCGTTCATTATTGAAACTTATGAAAACGAATGTTGATAAGTAACTAATTATAAACATTACGATTAACGCAATTGAAATATGTTTATTGTTGTGAGTTGTATCAAATTTTTTATTAAATATTAACAATAATATAAATGGTAATAATATTAGTAGGAATATTGGTAGGTGCCCTTGAATGGCATCTTTAATAATTGTTGTAAAATCTAAAGCCTGCTCTGCTAAACCAATTGTTGAGAATGAAAATGGTACTGAGAACAAGTTAAAGAAGATATATTGTACTTCGTAATATACCATTAATATTAAAGATATAAAAATCATTATAAATTTATTTAATTTACGACCAAATAGTTTAGTAACAAAAGTAAACAACAAAATAAATGGCAGATTGAAAATTAACATATAAATTATGCCACTATCAAATAATTGTTTTGTTAAAACATATTTTAGAATTAAATCATAAATTGTTGTTACTACAAAATAGAAAACAAATGGTTGAATTTTTAATTTTTTCATAACATTTCTTCTTCCTGTATTTAATTATATCAATTAAGCGTTTTTAATTAAAGTCAATTGTACTTTTTGTTTTGTTAAGTCGATACTATCGACATAACAAGTAACGATGTCACCGACATGAACGATATCATTTGGGTTTTTAACGAATGATTTAGACATTTTAGAAATATGAACTAAGCCATCATCATGAAGACCAATGTCAATGAAGGCTCCAAAGGAAGCTACATTACGAACTGTTCCTTGTAGTTCCATACCTACTTTAAGGTCTTCGATGTGAAGAACATCACTTTTTAAAATTGGGGCTTCTAACTCATCACGAGGGTCTAAACCAGGTGATTTAAGTTCTTTAACAATGTCTTCTAAGGTATAGTTATCAGTATCTAATTCTTTAGCTAATTTAGGAATATCTAGATTGGTTAATTTATCTTTAAATTCACTAGTATTAATATCTTCAATTTTTAAAGATAGTTTAGATAATAATTTACTAGCAACATCATAACTTTCAGGGTGGATACCTGTATTGTCTAAAGCATCAGTTCCATCTGGAATACGTAAGAAACCTATAGCTTGTTCATAGACTTTATCAGATACACCTTTAATCTTTTTGATTTCTTCTCGACTAGTAATTTTTTTATTTTCTTTGTAATCATATATTTTATCGATTACAGATTTTGTTAAACCTGAGACATATTTAAGAATAGATTTCGAAGCTGTATTAATGTTGACACCCACTTCATTTACTACTTTAGAAGTAGTAAAATCTAGAGCTTCACCTAAGTCTTTTTGATTTACATCATATTGGTATTCACCAACCCCAATTGATTTAGGATCTATCTTAACTAATTCTGATAATGGATCTTGTAATCTTCTACCAATAGATACGGCACTACGTTTTTCAACAGCTAAATCAGGGAATTCTTCAATAGCTAGTTTAGAAGCACTATAAATAGATGCTCCAGCTTCTGAGGTAATTACGTACTTGCATGGTAATTTGTATTCGTTAATCATTTCAGCACAGAATTTTTCTGATTCACGAGAAGCTGTACCATTACCAATAGAGATAATATCAACATTGTATTTTTCGATTAGATTTTTAACAATTAGTTTAGATGCTTTAATGTATTCATCTTGTTTAGCACCATTTATGAATGGTTTAATAACTGTTGAATCTAAATATTTACCATTTTTATCTACGACTGCTAGTTTGCAACCGTTAACATAACCAGGGTCAAAACCTAGAACTACCATTCCTTTAATTGGTCTTGTAAGTAGTAAGTGTTCTAAGTTAGTACTAAAGGTATTAATAGCTTGTTTATCAGCTTTTTCAGTTAATTCAGCTCTAATTTCTCTTTCAATACTAGGTAGTATTAATCTCTTTAGAGAGTCTTTAATACTATCTTTAACTAGAGGTACAACATAAGAATCTTTGTTTTTTATTAATTTTGACTCTAAATAAGCTTGTATAGCATCTTCTTCCATATCAATGGATACTGTTAAGATTTTTTCTCTTTCGCCTCTATTTAGTGCTAAAACACGATAATGTTTAATATATTTAACACGATCACTAAATTCATAGTACATTTCATATAATTTAGTAGGATCTTCAGCGTTCTTTTTAACTTTTGATGTAATAACTCCATTTTGCCATACATTAAATCTAATCCATTTACGATAAGAAGCATTATCACTAATCCATTCAGCAATAATGTAACCAGCTCCTTCTAAAGCTTTAGCTGTATCCGGTACTTTATCGTTAATGAATTTTTTAGCTAAATCTTCTAATGAACCAGTAGTTGGAAAAGACATTATCATCTTTGCTAGTGGTTCTAAACCATTAGCAATAGCATCTGTTGCTTTTGTTTTTTTCTTTTCTTTATATGGACGATATATATCTTCGACTTCTGATAATTTCTGACATGCTAAAATAGCAGCTTTTATTTCATCTGTTAATAAGCCTTTTTCATCAATTAAACGGATAACATCTTCTTTTCTATTAAGTAAGTTTTCTTGATAACGATATTGTTCTTCAATTGCTCTTATTTGGTCTTCATCTAAGTTACCTGTTTTATCTTTACGATAACGAGCTATAAAAGGAATTGTAGCTCCTTCTGATAACATTTCTAAGACTGCTTTTATTTGACTTTCTTGTAGTTTTAATTCAGCTACTAGAAATTTAATTACGTAATCATTTATTACTATTTTGTTTTCTTCTTCCATGAAAATAATCACCATTTCCATTATACCAAAAATAAGCTTTTTTAGAACAAAAAAGGAGCAATTTGATTGCTCCTAAACAATTAATTCTACTTGTTCAAATATTAGATTATTTGATTCACTTTCTTGATAGAATGTATATTTGTATTCTTTAAATATAGCATGATTAGTATCGTTAATGAATTTCTCATCTGGATAGTTATCTTTTGGATAACTATCAACTAGTCTTTGTTTACTACGATCAGTATATACTTTAATTGTATTGTCTTCTTCATATGATACAAATGCAACATTAACATATAGGTAAACACGATGTTTATCTGATTCAATGTTTTCTAAGTATTCTACTGCTTTATCTTCACGAGGTTTTTCTTCGCTACCCTCAGTTTGATAATAGTATTTTTGACGTTTTTCATCGTATTTTACTACAGGGAATACTTTAAGGCGATTAGCATTAAGAGGATTAAAAGATGTTGTTTTACCATATAAACTATTATATCCTTCTTTAAATTTATCTAAGTCAATGAATTTAGTTCCAGCAGGGAAGCTGTAACCATCAACAACGATATTACCAACAATAGCGTTTGTATCGCTATCATCTAGTGTTAGAGCAAGTGTATAAATACGATAAACTTCACTTAAGTCTTTAGATGTTGTTCTCTCTTTACGATATAAGCAATCATTATTAAAAATATGATTAGTTGATTTTATTTCACAATAATCGCCATAGCGAAGTTCTTTTACTTTTTTAAATAATTGTTGTTGTAATTCTTCATTAGTAGGAATGTAGTCTAGTTCATCTTGGTTAGGTTCATTATTATTGTTTTTAGACATAGCTGCTAACAATATAAAAATGAAAATAACTACTACGACAAAGATTAACATTATTTTTATTTTTTTGTCTTTTAATAATTCTTTAATCTTTTGCATATTATCACCTATTAGAATTATATCATAAAAAAAGAAGATAATTATTCATCTTCTTTTTTCTTTTTATCTTTTTTCTTTTTTTTAGCTTTTTCCTTCTCAGCTTGCGACTTTTCAAGTTGTTCAGCTAGTTTTTCTAGTTTCATTGTTTCTTCTTTAATGATTGCTAATTTTTCTTTTTCATCTTCTTCAGCAAATTTAGAATCAATCATATCTTTTATTGATTTCTTTTTGCTATCTTTTGGTTCTTCAGTCATTACTGGAGCACTATTAGCAGAAGAAGCAATGATGTCACTGATTTCAACTGCACCAGTTTTTTCTATTTCTTCACGATAGTTCATAGCCATACCAATAACGAAAATGTATGATAGGAAATAAACCCATAACATTAAAACGACGATATTAGCGAGTGAACCATAGAATATTGAATACATAGAATAATTATTAATGTAGTAAGCATATAACATGGTTACTACAACCCAACCAATAGTTGTGAAGATAGCTCCACCATTAGCATTACGGCCAGGTATTTCTTTATCTGGAGCCATTGTGTAGATAATCTTTATAAAGATAAAGATAACTACCCAAGAAACAGGTCCATTTAAGATATTTAATGTTTTTGTAACAATGGTGCTTGTTTGAGAATCTAAACTAAAATATTTTAAGATATTAATTATACTTTCACTTAATAAAGGAATTATTAAGACGAATAGTAATAATAATACGATAACTAACTGCATGATAATTGCCTTTAGTCTTCTTTTAAAGAAACCAGAATCTTTGATACCATAAATAGTATTAGACGCCACTATAATTGAGGACATACCGTTACTAGCAATAAAGTATCCTACTCCTAAAGTAATAAAGAATGCCGGAGTTATTTCTGTTGATGTTATTACAGGAGCTATTAAACTAGCTATTTCACCACTGAAAACATTAGATAATAGTTCTTGAAATAAATCATTAGAAATATTTGCATAAGCACATACATAACCAATTAAGGTGATGGTCGGAATGACCGACAGGAATAGGAAGAAAGCAATTTGTCCTGGAAGAATTAGCATTTCTGGTCGCCAGAAGGCATCCCAGAAGCGTCTGAAGAAATTCTTCCTATGCTTCTTCTTTGTTTTTTTCATTTTCCGTTTCTTCTTTTTTCTTTCTCATGTCATCTACAGATTCGTTAATAGCATCTTCAATTGTTTTCATATCATTTGTTATCATGCTATAACCAATTGCAGCTCCATGTTCATATGGTAGATTCTTAAATTCTTTATATAATTTTCTAATATAACTTACTATTTGTTTTTCTTGATATCCAACTAAGTAGATTAAGTATTCATTACCATCTGTTCTCATAATATCAGTATTATCTAATTGAGTCTTAATTAGAACGTTGGCTGCTGCCTTAATTTGAAGGTCACCTTGTTCATATCCTAAAGTATCGTTAATACTACGGACAGCATTTAAGTCAATGATAATAGTTGCTTGTGGATAGATACTGTTCTTATTCCAACTAGCTATATTTTCATTTAGATAGTTACGATTTTTTAATGATGTAAGTTGATCGATGTATTTCATCTTATCTTCTTTTTTAATCTTTTTAGCTATCTTAATCTTTTTTGTTGATTTGTATAGGAATAACAAGAAGATTATTAGAGCAATAATTGCTATTACTGAATATCTAGCTATTCTTCCTAAGATAGTTCCAGATTTAATTGTATAAGAATGATTATAAGTTCCTTTAATTATTATTTCTTGTGGATCAAGTGTTTGAATGTACTTACTAAATAATAATTTAAAAGTTTCATTAGTATTAATATAGAAACTATATGTATCAGATAATGTATTAGTATATCTAGCTGTGTATTCACTTAAGAATGATTTTTTATAGTAATTAAATACTTCTTTATCTAATAGAATTATATTACCTTTACGAGCAATTCTTTTTAAATCTTTAGCATTTTCATATGTTTTAATGTTAACGCCACCAATTGAATTCAAATACTTCTCTAATAGAGTATTCTTTTGAACATATACTGTTTGATCAATTAGTGAAGTGATTGAATTCATTAGGAATGGATTCTTTTCGTTAGCTATAACAACAAAGCTAATATTCATTAAAGAGTTAACTTCGTTATATTTAGAATCTAAATTATAGTAATTATAGAAGATATCGATTTTTTTATTGGCGATAGCTTCAGTAAATTTAGCAAAACTCTTATAACGAGTTGATTCAAATTCAGTATTACTGAATTCACTAAATCTTGTGATATATTCACTAACTATACCACCATAGTTACCACTCATTAATACTTCATATGGGCTATTGTTAACAAAGCCATAATTATATCTTTTTGCTTGGATTGTTGCTATTTCTTTATCTGAAATTGATAAAGCTTTAACAAAGGTATTTAGTTCATTTTTATTGATTGATTCTTTTAATTTTTTAGTTTCCCATTTATGGAAATATTTTTTTACGATACTATTGAAGATATCGTCTTTTTTAGTATCAAAAATAAAGTATTTATTTAAATCACTAATATGGAAATCAATATAGAAATTTGAAGTTAGAATTGAAGTTAAGTTTTCATTCAATGGAAGAATTCCTAATTCAATATCAGTTCCTGTATCTAAGGCTTCAAATAAACTTGTTGATGTTTCATAATTATGTAATTCAATATTACTTGTGCCATTTAAATATCTTAAGATATTTTCACTATCAGCAGTTAAGATACCAATTCGACTATTAGTTAATTGAGTAATTGAACTAATATTTTGTTTATCTTTACTAATAATCACATAATGTTCTTTATAGAAGACTGTGTCTAAATCATCAACGTTGTAAACAATTTTGAATGATCCTTCACCGACTTCTTCACCAATGTTGTAAGTTATTGGGTTGATGTTTAAGTTGTATTCTTCTTCTAAATCTTTTAAGAAATCAAAGAAGACACCGCTACCACTATTACCAAAGATATCAACGTTATTTGGAATGTTAACATTTTGAACAACATTTATATTCTTGGTAATCCATTCTTTTTCTTCAACACTTAGTTTATTACGATCATTTAGAATGGAATAAGTAATAATTCCAAGTGCTATTAGAATAACAATAATTATCGCTGCGATAATTATTGTTTTCTTGTTTATTTTATTTTTCATAACTATTCGTCTTTCTCTGTTGCATTTGGATCAGCTTCATTAGTGTTAGTTACTTTACGATTATTATTCCAAATAATGTTTTCAGCTTTCTTATTTTTAGCTCCAGATATTAGATATCCTTCTACTCCTTCACCTGTATTTTTCTTTAGAGTGTAATTAAAATCGTAGAAGTCTTTTTCTTCTTGGCTAAAATTTTCTAATGATTTGGAAGCGATTCCTTTTGCTGTATCTAAATCAACCTTTTCATCCATTTGTAATGTTACGTAGATGATTTTTCCAGTGATTTTGATTTCAGCAGCTTTAACTGTTCCATCTGTTTTTATATTATTTTCGAAATCAGATAGACGTGAATCACTGATTGCAACTTCTTTAATTCCATCTAGTCTGTTTCCGTATTTATCATTACCTTTACCGCCGTAGAAACATTGGAATAGAACTGTTCCAATAAGTACCATACATACAATTACAATAGACATTAGTATTGTAAAAACACGGTGTTCCTTATAAAATCTTTTAATTTTTTTCATTAAATACCACCTCTTTATAAGTATTTAAATTATACTACATTATAAGGGTTTATTCAATGTTTTAGGGCACAAAAAAAAGAAGTTATAGACTATCTATTACTTCTTTTAGTTTATCTTCATTCCAAATTTCAATTCCAAGCTTTAAAGCTTTGTCATATTTAGAACCTGGAGCATCACCAACGATTACAATATCAGTCTTTTTACTTACTGAATCAACGGTTGTTCCATCATATTTTTCTAGTAAAGCTTTGATCTCATCTCTAGTCATGAAACTGATAGTTCCTGTTAGAACGAATTTTTTATTTGATATTAATGGATTATTTAAAGTTTTTTCACCTTTATATTCCATGTTAATACCAATTTCTTTTAAGTTAGATATAAGTTCTTGGTTTTTTTCATCGCTAAAGTAAGTTACGATATTTTTTGCTAAGATATCACCAATATCTTTGATATTAGTTAATTCTTCTAATGAAGCATTCATTAGATTATCTAAGTTATCATATTTCTTAGCTAGTACTTTGGCTGTTTTTTCACCAATTCCTGGAATACCTAAACCAAATAATAATCTTTCTAAAGAATTAGATTTAGAAGCCTCGATTGAAGTTAGAAGATTATCAACGCTTTTGTTTCCAAAACCTTCTAGTTCAATTAAGTCTTCTCTTTTATCTTTTAGATTATAGATATCTTCGATTCTAGTTATTAATTTCATATTGTAGAAATCTTCGATAATAGCGTCACCTAAGCCATCAATATTCATTGCTGGTCTAGATACATAGTGAATTAAACCTTCTATTTTACGAGCTGGACAATGATTGTTTGGACAGAAATAGTCAATACCAGAAGCACTTTTTTCTAGTTCAGTACCACAAATTGGACAAGTATGAATCATTTGGAATACTGAAACATCTTTTCTTCTTTCTAATACTGGTTCTACTACTTCAGGGATAACATCTCCTGCTTTATGAATAACAACAAAGTCCCCAATATGAAGGTCTTTATCAATAATATATTGTTCATTATGAAGAGTTGCTCTTCTAATGGTACTACCTGCTACTTTTACTGGTGATAAAACAGCGTTAGGTGTTATTTGACCAGTACGTCCAACTGTGAAGATAATATCTTCTAGTTGGGTTATTACTTTTTCAGCAGGGAACTTATAAGCTACTGCCCATCTTGGATAACGAGCAGTATTTCCCATTCTTCGTTGAGCAGCTATATCGTTTAATTTAATTACAATACCATCTATTTCATATGGTAAATCTGGTCTTTTTTCAGTCCATTCATCAATATATTCTTTAATCTCTTTAAAGTTATGAACTTTTTTAGAATAAGGATTAACCGGAAGACCTAAGGCTTTTAGTTCTTCTAGTGTTTCCCAATGAGTAGATTGATTAGTATTAGGTACATGATATAAAACTGTATCTAATTTTCTTTCTTTAGCTATTCTAGAATCTAATTGACGAGCAGAGCCAGCTGCTGCATTACGAGGGTTTTGAAATGGTTCTTCACCATTTTCAATTCTCTTTTTATTAGCTTCTTCGAAGCTTTTTTTCGTCATGTAGATTTCACCACGAACTTCTAAATCAACTGGTTCTTTTAATCTAATAGGAACATATTTGATTGTTTTGAAGTTATTAGTGATATCTTCGCCTACAACGCCATCACCACGAGTGGCAGCAGAAACTAGTAAACCATTTTTATAAGTTAGGTTTACTCCTAGACCATCCATTTTTAATTCGCAGACAAATTCAGGATTTTCTATTTCTTTTTCTACTCTTTTAACAAATGCTTCTACTTCATCTTCATTGAAGACATCAGCTAGAGAAAACATCGGTGTTGCATGAGTTATTTTTTCAAATTGATCTAGTATTTTAGTACCTACATTAGTTGTAGGAGATTCTGGTAGTTTGTATTCTGGATATTCTTCTTCTAGACGGAATAATTCCATTAACATACTATCGTATTCATTATCAGTTAAGGTTGGATTATCATGTAAATAATAATCAATATTAGCTTGATTTAATGTTTTTACTAGTTCCTCTATTTTCTCTTTTGGATTCATAGATTACCCCCAAAGATTATTAGGATATTCTCCTTCGTCTACTAATCTTTTTATGTTACTTCTTACGAAGTCAGTATCTTCTTTATAAGTTACGCCATACCATGTTGCTTTAGTATGTAATACTTTTACACTAGCATAGCCAGTTTTGTTAGCTTCATCTAAAATGTCTGGAATTAAGAATTCACATTTTTCTAGATTGTTTTCATTTTCTTTAAAGAATTCAACTATCTTTTCATCTAATAAATCAAATAATGATTTATCGAATACTAGCATGTTCATTGATACTAGAGCTTCTTTTTCTACTTTGAATTCTTCGGCTCCTGATAATGGTTCACAAGATATCTTGTTTCCATCTTCAATAATTGAGCACTCAGTTATTTGAATTAAACGTCCATCTTCTTCTGCTTCTAGAACACCACGTTTAACAGCACCATTTTCAGTCATTGTCTTAATTGCTTCATAACCTACAGTAGCCCATTCTTTACCTTTTGAGTTTTTAATAAAGTCTGCTGCTACTTGGAATGCATCACGACCATAGAAGTCATCAGCGTTGATTACAACAAAGTCTTCTGTAATAGCATCTTTAGCACAGTAAATAGCATGTGCAGTTCCCCATGGTTTTTCTCTTGTTTCTGGTATTTTAACAAAATCAGGAACGTTATCTATCTTTTGGAAAACATATTCTACTGGAATATGTGGTTCTACACGAGCTCCAATTGTACTTTTAAAAATATCATAGTTTTCTTCTTTGATAATAAATACTATCTTAGAGAAACCTGTTTTAATAGCATCAAAAACAGAATAATCGATGATGAATTCATCGTTTGGTCCCATCGGTGCTATTTGTTTTAACCCTCCGAATCTGCTACCCATTCCGGCAGCCATAATTAATAATTGCATATTTTTCCTTCTTTCTATAATTTATTTATACTCTTATGAGTTTTAAGCAATTTTTTAATACCATAACGTTTATTGAATGCTACAGTGATAAAGTCACCATTAACTTCAACAATGACTCCTCTTTCATATGTAGCATGCATAATAACGTCACCTACTTTAAAGTCAACGTCTTCAGCTTTGTTGTAGTAATCGTGTTTATCAACTTTTTCTTCAGGCATTAGATGTTCATTTTCAACCTCTAATAATTCTGGATCCATTTCTTTAATAAATCTGCTTGGTTGATTCATGACATCTTGGCCATAAAGCATTCTTCTTTTAGCGTTAGATATGTATAATCTTTCTTTAGCTCTTGTAATTCCAACATAGCACAATCTTCTTTCTTCTTCAAGACCGCCAGGTTCTAAAAAGGAATTTTGATGTGGGAAAAGTCCATCTTCCATACCAATTAAGAAAACTACTTTAAACTCTAATCCTTTAGCGCTATGCATGGTCATTAAGGTTACAACATCATTGTTTTCGTCTTGATGTTCAGTTATATCAGCTATTAAACTGATTTCTTCTAATAAGTCAGCTAAGTTAACAGAACCAGTACGATCTTCAAAGGTCTTAGCTACTGATTTAAATTCTTCTAGGTTATCTAAGCGAATATTACTTTCAAGAGTATCTTCTTTTTCATATTCATCTTTCATACCTGTTTCAGTTAAAACTAAATCAATTAATTCTGTTAGTGATAAGTTTTCACTCTCTTTAGTCATGAATTCTATTAATTCTTTAAATTGTTGTTCTTTACCTGATTCAATAACTTCATATAATGATTTATTTTCTTCTTCAGCTTTTTTAGATAGTTTATTTAGTGTAGCTTCGCCGATTCCTCTTTTAGGAACATTGATTACTCTTCTTAAGGATATATCATCATGATTATTAAGAATCAATCTTAAGTAACAAATTAAATCTTTAATTTCTTTTCTTGAATAGAAGTAGTAACTACCTACTACTTTATAAGGTAAACCGGATTTTAAGAACATTTCTTCTACTAAACGAGATTGGGCATTCGTTCGATATAGAATAGCTATATCTTTGCTTTGATATCCTTCATTTAATAGCTTATTGATTTCATCAATAACCATTTGGATCTCGTGTTTATCATCATAAGCTCTTAAGTATTTTGTCTTAGTTCCTTCGCCTTTCTTACTCCATAGGTTCTTTTCTTTTCTTTCTTTATTATTCTTAATTACAGAATTAGCTGTATCTAAGATGTTCTTTGTAGAACGATAGTTTTCTTCTAATGGAATAACTGTTGCATCTTTATAATCTTTTTCAAAGTTTAGAATATTGTGGAAGTTAGCTCCTCTAAACATATAAATAGATTGATCAGGATCACCTACGATGAAGATATTTTTATATTTCTTGGCTAATAATTTAGTCATCTTATATTGAACTTCATTGGTATCTTGATACTCATCTATTAAGATGTATTTATAAATATCTTGATATCTTTCTAGGACATCTTTATGTTCCATAAATAATTTTACTGGTAAAAGTAATAAATCATCAAAATCAACAGAATTATTCTTTTTTAGGACATCTATATATTTATAATATACTTCTTTAACTACACGATCTGGAGGCGTGTTAAAATAACGATCAATTTCTTCATCGTTTAACATATCATTTTTAATTATACTAATTTTATTTTTTATATATGATGGAGCTGTTAGTTTAGGGTCATAGCCTTCATCTTTCATTATCTTTTTAATAATAGATGTCATATCATCACTATCAACGATGGAAAAGTTACGGTCTAAACCTAAAAGCAAAGCATTTTCTCTTATTATACGAACTCCAAAAGAGTGGAATGTTCCAACGAAAGCATTATTATTAGGTTCCAGATTGTCTAATCTTTCACGCATTTCTCTAGCTGCTTTATTAGTAAAAGTAATAGCAAGTATATTATAAGAAGGAACTCCACTGGAAATAAGTCTAGCTATTCTAGTAGTTAGAACTCTAGTTTTACCGGAACCAGCACCAGCTAGGACTAAACATGGTCCATCTTGATGCATAACGGCTTTAAGTTGTTGTTCATTTAAGTTGTCTAAATAATTCATGTTGTTCCCGCTTTCTTTAAATCAATAATATTATACCATGTATTAGCTTTTTTTAGTTATATTTTTCGAACATTTGTATTTTATTTAACACAATAAAAAAAGTCAGTTAAACTGACTTTTATAGATATTCCATAATTGCGATGTTTTTTTCTAGTTTAGCAACTAAATCTTCGCGATCGTATTTTGAGAATATGTCATCAAAAGAAGCTGGGTCCATTAAAAACATATTATAGAATTTAACGAATGCTTCTACATAATTAGTAACTCCTAAATCCTTTAAACATTGGACATTAGTCATTACTGTATTTTTTTCTTCTTGTAATCTTCTTACCGCTAAATCTGGTAAATTATTTTCCATAAGGTTTATTAATTCTTCATTAAAACCTAATTCTTTTAAATACATCATGTAGTTCTACCTCCTAATGACTCTCTAATTGGAACCAATACATTCTGAGACTGTTCTTCTAATTGTTTCTTCATCTTGACGAAGATTATATAGAGCTGATGTGAAGATTATCATGTCTTCTAATCCTTCTACTGCTTCATCTTCAGATTCTAACATATTTAGAATAATAGAAATATTTCTTTCTAGTTTGTTACGAGAAATATATAAGTCTCCAAGTTTGTAAGTATATTTACCAACTGTTTCTGCATTGTATTTCTTTTCGATAGTATTTATTAGTTCTTCTAGTTTGTGATTATTTTTGTCGCTTAATTTAATAGCTTCGTATGAAGTTAAGTTACCATAATAATCATCTAAGGCATTAACTAGTTTATCTACTGAATCGTTTTCTAAAACATCTTTTAGAGAACTGTTTGTAGAATTACGATCTACTAATTCTGGAAGTTCTACGTCATAGCCTTCTTTTTCAGCAAAGGCATAGTAATCAACTACGTATGGTAGATATGGTCCATCTTGACCTTCTCTAATGTCTTGTCCTTTATCTAAGCAATATTTTACTCTAGATAATAAACCATTAGCTTTTTTACCAAGTACTTCTGGATTAGTATCAATAACACCTTCTAGATTACTTTCAATAATATCATCTACATCTAATAATAATTTACGAGGGTCTTTATAGAAGACATCTAAAGCATACTTGCCATTTTTTCTAACAATACTGATTAGATAATCTTTTAAGATTTCAGTATCAGCTTCAACATATGGTGAAGAATGTAGAACATCAAAGTAATTTACTTGTTCTTTATCTTCTATTTCATATCCCTTATCTTTTAAGATGTCGATATTTTTAGTATATGTTACTAAATCACTTGATAGCATTGAGACAGTATCATCTGAGATTTGTTTACCAGTTTCTTTTAGGTTTTTAATCTTATCAGATAATTCTTGATAACTAGTTCTTAGAACATCTTTATCAGACTCTAAGATTTCTTTTATCTTATTATCACTAATGCCATTAGCTCTTAGGATTGTTACTTTTGAGTTTAATTCTGGGTCAGCGATATACATATGACCATTATCTATAGTATATGCAGCATCTTCAGCATTTGTACTTCTTAGAATTTCATAACCTTCACTAATTACACCTGGATCAGTATTCTCTAGAAGTTCTTTGATTAATTCATAATTATCATTTGCTTTTAATCTATCAACATTAAGACCAATTTCAGCTAGTTTGTTTTCTATTGAAGTTTCTTCTTCTGGTTCTTCTTCCTCTTCTGGTTCTTCTTCAACAGGTTGTTCTTCTTCCTCTTCTGGTTCTTCTTCAACAGGTTGTTCTTCTTCCTTTGGTTCTTCGTTACGTTTATAGATATCTTCAATATTACGAACTTCTTTTGATTCTTCTTCCTCTTCTGGAGTTTCAGTTTCTTCTGAAACTTCAGCTGGTTCTTCTTCCTCTTCAGGTTCCTCTTCTGGTTCTTCCTCAGGTTCTTCCTTAGGAACTACTTCCTCTTCTTCATCTTCTACTGGAGATTCTTCTGTAGCACCTTGAGAAATAACTCTTTCTAAATCCTCTATATCTATAGTAGGTTCATCCACTGGAGATTCTTCTTCAACAGGTTGTTGATTAAAATCGATTTCACCAGCTTTTACCTTCTGATCGTATTCAAATAATCCGTCTTCAGGGAACATAATTATTTTAGCTAGATCATTGATTTCTGAAGTAGAGAAATAATCAAACTTACTTAGAACACCTTTTACGTAATTAGTAGATAAAGCATCTCTTTCAGCAGGATCTGAAGATAAACTTTGTTCTAATAAACTAATTAGACCAGTTTTATCTCTTTCAGCTCTTTCACGATCATTATTATAAGTATTTAATTCTTCTTCTAATTCTGATCTTCTTGTTATGCATTCAGATATTTTTTCGCCAATCCCTTGTATTACTCTTTCTAAGTCTTCAATGTGTTTTGGAGCTCTTTCTCTAGTTTCTTCAACGAGTTTTGATATTTGGAAATCTACATCGATTGCCATCAATGGTTTAAACATTGAATCATCTAGAGTACCGAATGTGTCAATTAAAGCATTTTTTGTACTGACAAATTCTTCAAGTTCGCTTTCTTTATTTGATTTTTCAACTTCTTGTTCTTGTTGTTCAATTGTTGATTTTGAAATCTCTTCCTCTGTGGATTTTATACCCTGATTTGCAGCTACTAAGAAGATATTCTCTTCACTGCTAAGGTTATATAATCTGTTTAATAAATTCATGGTTTCATTATTTAATTCTGCCACAAACACACACCTCGCTTATTATACTTAAAATTATAGCAAAAAGATATTAAAGTGTAAATCTTTTTGTCACTTTTTTTATTTTATTTTTTCGATTGAAATTAATGGTCCTTTTGGTAATGGAGAAAGACGTTTTTTCGGTTTCTTCTTACGCGGATCTCTATTAATTTTTGTTACTTCTTTTGGATTTAAATTCAATTTCTTTTTAGCTTTTTTAGTAGTCTTTTTACCTCTATTAACTACCTTAACTTCTTTTGGATTTAAATTCAATTTTTTGCTCTTCTTAGTTGCTTGTTCTTTATTAATCTTTATTCCTTGGGAAACAGGTTCTTCCGGAATCTTAATTTCATCAGCGTCATCCTGGATGATTGGATATGGGATGGAAGTTGGTGGAATAATTGGTTCCGGAATTTCTTTTGTTGTTGTCTTTTTGATTCTAATGTCTTCAGTTGGCATTTCAATTGTTGATTCAAAATCATCAACAAACTCTGTTTCTTTATGAATAACCTTATCCCTTAATTCATTAATGTCTTCGCTAACTGGTCTTTCAACTTTTAGGCGATCATTTTTAAGATTTGTTAGAACTGGTTTAAGTTCAATCTTAACATTAAGGTCATTAGTTTTTTTAGTAGTTGTTTTTGTCTTTCTAGGTTGAACTTCTTTTTTCTGATTTTTAGTTTCTACTATTTTAGATACTTTAATCTTAGAACCACTTAGATAGTTGTCTGATTCAACGAATGCTTTTTCATCTCTCTTAGTTGGTTTCTTTTGTGTTATGTTATCCATGTCTTTGATCATCTTATCTAAGCTTTCGATACGATTATCATATTCTTTAATCTTAGACGATAAATCGTTGGTATCAAGGATTTCATACTCATCTTCGATTTCAATTTTCTTTGGTTTTGGTAAATCAATTTTTTCTGTCTTTTTCGTTACCTTTGGTTCTTCTTTAACCGGTGTTGCTTCTACTTCTTCAGCTTTAGCTTCAATAACTCTAGGAGTTTTAGTAGGTTTAATATAACGATTATCGTCTACTGTAACAGTAGTTTCATTATATTCTTCTAAGAAGCTTAAAGGTTCTAGCTCGTTTTTAATACGTGATTCTTTTAAGTCTTGTTTAAATTTAAGTTCTTCTTTTATCTTTTCCTTACGGATTATATTTTCTTCGATACGTTTTGTAATACTTGATTCTTGAGTAGTTCCTACTACTCTATTAACTCTTTTTCTTAAACCAAATAGATCTATTAGTTTGAAGAATTCTTTAATTAAGTAGATACCAATTGGTATTAATAGTAGGAATAACCAACCTTTTTGAGATGCTATTAAGAATTGTAGTTTACCTAGGTAAGGAATAATAAATATTTCTTTACCAATTATTTGGTTATAGGAAACTGCTTGAGCATCTGGTTCACTATTGTTATCACCCTGTGTAATGAATTCATATGAACCATCTGGTAATTGATCAATATTTACAACACGATGAGTAATTGTCATTCCTTCTGATGTTGGTGATACAGACTTGTAAGTAATGATATCACCTATTTGAATATCGGTAGGACCACTAGTTTTAACATTAACAACAACGTCATAAACATGAATAACCGGTGTCATACTAGGACTTACAATTGTATATATTGATACTCCAGGTTTATAGTCTTCATCATTGGCATGTAATTGAGAATCTACAATGTAATAGATTAAAAAAACGGAAATAAGACACACAAAAGCAATTACTATAAAATATAGTAATTTAACTAGCTTAGAAATAAAGTTGTTGTTTTTCTTTTGTGTTGCCATTTATTGCCTTTCTAGTTTAGGAGATTGGATTTATTATTTTTTATATCTATTACGATTTTACTATTATAATTGCTATTATAATTGCCTTCTTCCATTTGGCCGATGTAGTCTACTTTTAAAACATATTCAATTGTTTCTTTTGGAGCTATTTTACAATCTGTAATAATAGCTTTTTCAGTTAATGGAAGCTCTTTAACAATAGAAGTATCACCACTTCTAGTTATGGTATAAACCAAACTATTTGTTGATAATAAATTAGTATTGATATTAGTTAATTTCACGTCAAAAATGACTTCCGTGTCTCCTTCGTTAGTTATATTGATTATTTTTGGTGTTGCTAAGGAATAACCGTTTCCAATACCTTCTAGATTTAAGTTTTGTGTTGTATTATAAGTAATTGCTAAAGTTTGATAATAAGTTGAATTTTCTCTATTTTCATTTTGGATACCTTTGCTATTTCTATAAGCACTATATGCAAAGATAGTACCTACAGTTGTAGCTACTAAAGAAATAGAGATAATTATTAGCATTATAATGATATATTTGAATTCTTTTTTCTCAGAAGCTTTGATAAGAATGGCGTACTGATTTTCTAGTTCTTCTTTAAAATTTTCATTTTTTTCCATTCTTATCACTCCTTTTCTATTCTTATTCTTTTTTATTCTTTAACGATAAATTTGTATGTTCCTCCAAATGATTTATCTAAGTTATAGCTTTGATCTGCACCAGTATTTGTAAAATTAATTGTAATTGTGCAGTTATTAGTTTTGTTTGTTTTAATTTCTAAGTTTTCGAAGATTAAGTAATCTTTTTCCGATGTAGGCATTTTCTTGTTTTCAACTTTTTCGCCATTGCTACAAGTTATTGTGTAAGTGAACTCTTCTGGTTTAGCTTGACCATTTGAATTTTCTCCCCAAGTACTAATTACATTGGTCCACTCTAAATTGTATTTAATTGTGTTGGAATTGTTGTTTGTGATACTAAAAGTTTGTTGCACACTAAAACCTGGAGTTAATCCAGACAATTTCAAATTGTTGTTTTGGTCATAGATGATAGTACTGTTTTTGTATATGTTATTCGCTGCTAATACTTCTTCACTGTTTATTTCTGTTCGGGCTTTTTCATTGTAGAATACAAGGCTTGAACAGATTATAGAAGATATAAGTGTAAGCACAGAAAAAACACAGGTTAGTATCATACACTTCCTATCCATTCCAATCACCCTTTATTATATATAATGATAACAAAAATATGTGGACTTATCAAGATTATATTTATTGCTTAATCCTTCCAAATCTATGCTATAATACTCTCGAGGTGTTTTTATGAAATTAAGTATTATCGTGCCTTGTAAGAATGAAGAAGGAAACGTAATTAACTTATACAAATCATTAAATTCTGTATTAAAAAAAGTTAAATATGAAGCAATTTTTATTGATGATGGTTCTACTGATGAAACTTTAAATAGATTAAAAGAATTATATGAATCAGATGTATCACATGTTAAAGTTATTTCTTTTTCAAGAAACTTTAAAAAAGAAGCAGCTATCTATGCTGGTTTAACTCATGCATCAGGTGAATATACTTGTATTATTGATGGCGACTTACAACAAAATCCTAATTATTTGTTAGAAATGATGGATGTTTTAGATAATGAAAAAGAATATGATGAAGTAGCCATGGTTATGAGTGAAAGAACTGCTGAAAGCGGTTTTATGGCTTTCTGTAAGAATGGATTCTATAACACAATTAATAAATTGAGTGAAGTTAAATTAGAAAATGCCGCTTCAGACTTTAGAATGTTTAGAAGAAATGTTAAAGAAGCAGTTCTAAGTTTAGCAGAAAAAAATAGATTCTCTAAAGGGATCTTTGCTTGGATAGGTTTTAATGTTAAATATCTACCTTATAAAGTTGAAGAAAGAGCTAGTGGAAGTACTAAATTTGGTTTCATTTCAAGTTTGAAATATGCAATGGAAGGTATTATTGCTTTTTCTGACAAACCTTTGAAATGGCCGATTGTTGCTGGTGGTCTAACATTATTTGCTGATTTTGTTTATTTCATAATACTTTTAATAATGGCATTAACAGATAATGTAATTTGGACAATGGGACATACTATTTTATTAGTTTTATTACTTCTATTTGGTATCCTATTTGTCTTTATTGGAATTACTGGTACTTACTTAGCTTCAATTAATAAAGAAATCAAGAATAGACCAGTATATCTAATAAAAGAAAAAATTGGTTTTAATGATGAAACAATATTGTAATAAATATTGTTTTTTTATGTTAAAATATAATTGGTGATAATATGAACAAGAATAAAGGGTTGGGTATTTTATTTCTTTTTATATTAGCATTTTTATTGATTGAAAGTATTAACACTTTCAATTTTTCGCATGCCGATTCGGGCTTTGATACTGGTTATTCTTCCGGTGGATATTCTGGAGGTTATTCTGGGGGAAGTTATGATTTTGATGTGGATACTGGTTCACATGGATCTGGTGGTGGAATATTTTCATCAATAGCTATGATTGTTTTAGGACTTATTGTTCTAATCACATTTATAGTTAAATCAATTGAAAAGGGTCAAATTAATAAAGAGATTAGACGTCAGCAGGATAAAGATGATAGGCTCAAAGCTTTATCTAATGATGTAATTAAAGATGTTGATGAAAATTTAGATATTCAAATGTTAGGTGCTATAGCTAAGAGTGCTTATGAAAAATATGCGAAGAATATTAGTAAACCTAATAGATTACAAAGTATTTTTACAAATGAATTTAAAGAAAAGTTCGATTTTGAAAATAATAGAAAGAGAACTATTGAAAATATAGAATTTGTTGAAATTAAAATAATTGATATAAGAAAAGATAAATATTTAAAATTTAAAGCTTATTACATTGTTAAGTGTAATGATTATACAAAGGAAGAAAATAAAGATAAAGTTGTCTATAACAAGATTATTTTTTCATTAATCAATATAGATGATTTATGGTTAATAGAAGATATAGAGGATTAATATGAAAGAAAGAGTAAAAAGAGTAATTAAAATTTGCTTATTGTTTGTTGTACTAGTAATACCTTTTTCATATTTGTCACTAGTTAAGGCTGACTCTGGTTGGGATACTGGTTATAGCAGCGGCGGTGGAGGCGGCGGATGGTCTTCTTCCGGTGGTGGAGGATGGTCTTCTGGTGGTTCTTCATGGAGTACTGGTGGCAGTAGTAGAAGTCGTGATGGAGATTATGATTATGACGGAAGTGGTAAAGGCGTTATTTTAATGTTCTTTATTATTTTCATCGTTATTGTTGTTGTTAGCATTTTATCAGAGAATAGTGGCAATAATAGCAATAATATTAAAGCAGAATATATGGCATATCCAGACATTGATGAGAGTTTAATAAAACAATACTTGCCTGATCATACATTAGGTTCATTAAAGAATATGGCATATAAGAAATTCTTAGCTATTCAAAATGCCTGGATGAACTTTGATTATGATGCTTTAAGAGAATTATGTACTGATGAATTATTTAATACTTATAAGAGTCAATTAAAAGTATTAGAAATGAAAAATCAAAAGAATATAATGACAAACTTTGCTTTGAAAGAAAATAGAATTATTGGAATTAATGCTTCTGAAGGTTTAATTACAGTTGAAGTATATATGAGAGTTCAATTCTTTGATTATGTAATTAATGTAAAAAATAATGAAGCTATTATGGGAACTGCTAATGTTCCAATTACTAATAACTATAAAATGAAATATGTAGTATCTAAGAATAGAAAATTAACAAATAAATGTCCTAATTGTGGAGCACCTATTAATGCAACAACTTCTAAGGAATGTGAATATTGTGGAAGCACAATTGTCTTTGATTCAAATGACTTTGTTTTAAGTAAAAAAACAAATGAAAAGACAACTAGGTAGGTGATAGTATGGATAAGAATAAAAAGAAAATTTTTACTTATGCTACTATTATTGTGATTCTATTAATGCCTTTTTTGATATTTAATTATTCACATGCTGATGCTGGATGGGATACTGACTATAATACTCCTCCTGGAGGTTCTGGTGGATCTGGTGGCGGAGGTAGCAACGGAGGTTCAGGTGGATCTAGTAGGTCTTCTGATTCCGGTTGGAATGATAGTGGTTACCGAGGCGGTTCTTCTTATTATTCACACGGAAATAGTGGTCCTTATCATCCAGATTTTAGAACTGTCTTTGGAATTTTAAGCACGATTATATTTGGTATCGGAACAGTAATTCTTATTTTTCCAGATACAGCAGATTCTTTAGACGGCAAAAGCAGTGATATTTATAGTGTTTTGCGTGTCATTGAATTAATAGCGGCACCAATTTTGTTCATCATATACCCTTTTTATTGTTTAACAACAGACGAACTTGGTTCATTTGATTATTTATTTGCAATTTATAACGTTTATGTATTATTTCAAATACCATTGTTTAAACGATTTAGTTCCGATTATAAAAAGAAAGAGATTGAACTTGATCTAGATGATGATTATTATGATATAACACCAGAAAGATTAAGTATGTTTTTACCAGGTTACTCACTTACGGGATTAAAAAATGAGTTGTACAATAGATTTATTAATATTCAAAATGCCTGGATGAACTTTGATTATGATGCTTTAAGAGAATTATGTACTGATGAATTATTTAATACTTATAAGAGTCAATTACAGGTTTTAAAGGCCAAGAACGGAAAGAATGTAATGAATGGATTCTTCCCTAAAAAAATTAATATTTATGATGTTAGAGCTAGTGATGGAATTATATCTGTTAAAGTATATTTAAAAGTGTCTTTTTTCGATTATGTAGTAAATACCACATCTAAAAAAGTTACACAGGGAAAAAGATTCAAAAGAATTACAAATCATTATGAAATGGTTTTCGTTAAATCTGTTATGGATAATACTGTTACAAGGTGTCCAAACTGTAATGCAAGTATAAACTTTGTAACTTCAGGAGAATGTCCATATTGTGGTTCAACAATTGTTGTTCCACCAAATCAATTAGTATTAAGTAAGAAAACAAATTTACTGACTAAATAGGAAGGTGATGAAATGGAAAAAAAGATTGAAGTTTTTAAATATGTATTAATCTTATTCATTGCAATAGTACCATTCTTCCTATTTAACGATGTATCTCACGCAGATTCTGGTTGGGATACTGGATATTCAAGTAGTTCTAGTAGTTCTAGTTCATCTAGCAGTTCATCTAGTTGGTCTAGTTCCAGTAGTTCTAGATCATCTAGTAGTTCTGGTGGTTCTAGTAAAGACTGGGATGATATGAATATATTTGAAAAGATATTCGTATCGATATGGGTTGGTTTCTGTACACTTCTTTGGGCAGGAATGCTGTTATATGCTCTTATAGCTGTAGCAAAAGCAGCTTTCTTAGCTATCAAAGATCTTATTTATAATACTTATCATTCAATTGCTGGTTATCGTGAAGATATGGATAAAGATAAATTCAAGAAACTAATTCCTGATTACACAATGAGTAGTTTAAAAAATGAATTATATAAGAGATTTATTGATGTCCAAAATGCTTGGATGGAAATCGATTATGATAAGTTAAGAGAATTATGTACTGATGAATTATATAATACTTATCATGCACAATTAAGAATATTAGAATTAAAACATGGAAAAAATATAATGAAAGGTTTTAATCAAAAAGAAATTAAAATTCTTAATGTTAAAACTAGTGATGAATTTATTACTGTTCAATTATATTTAAGAGTATCTTTCATTGATTATGTTTTAAATACAAAGAATAATAAGGTTACAGCTGGTTTAAAACATAAAAAGATAACTAATCATTATGAAATGGACTTTGTAAAAGCAGTAGATCCTAAACCTGTTACAAAATGTCCTGATTGTGGTGCTAAAGTTAATCTAGTTACTTCAGGCAAGTGTGAACACTGTGGAACAGTAATTGTTGTTCCACCTAAAGAATTTGTTTTAAGTAAGAAAAGAAATATTAAAACAACAAGATAGGAGATTATTATGACATTACAAGAATATTTAGAATATGATAAGAACTTTGATGAAGCAATGTTTATTACAAAAGTAAACAATATGTTTGTTAAGTTCTTCACAGCTATAATGCTAGATGAGATGGAAGATATAAAACACTTTGTTAGTGATGATGTTTATGAGTATGGTTTGAATATCTTGAATAATGCTAAAGCTAGAGGTGTTAGACAGATGTATGATATGTTAAATGTTAAGAACAGTCGTATCACAAATTATGCAGTAAATGAGAATGTCTATACTATTAATGTTTACTTGCAATCAAGGTATTTAAACTATATAATAAGTCTAGAAAGTGGTGATGTTTTATCTGGTAATGATCACGATCGTATTCAGGTAGATTATAATATAGAATTAACTAAGCGAAGAAATGCCTTAGAACAAGGAATAGCACGTAAGTGTCCTGGTTGTGGGGCTTCAATTAGTGTTAATACTTCAGGTAAATGTGAGTATTGTGGTTCTATATATAATCAAGAGGATTATGACTGGGTAATAACTAAACTAAAAGCAATTTAAACATTGGAGGTATGAAAAATGGGTTTAATTAAAGCTTTAACTGAATCAGTATCAACTGCTGTCGGTGATCAATTTAAAGAGTACGTTACTTGTCCAAGCGTTGATAAAAATGTATTAATCGTTAGAGGTGAAGTAAAACACGGTGAAGGAAATAAGAAACCTTCTGAAGGTGTTATTTCTAACGGAAGTAGAATCGTTGTTCCTCAAGGATGGGCAATGATGTTAGTAGACAATGGTAAAGTTGTTGAATTCTCTTCTGAGCCAGGAGAATATACTTATGAAAATAGTTCAGAACCAAGTATTTTCTATGGTGGTTTAGGAAAAGGAATTCTTGATACAATTAAGACTATTGGATCTCGTATTACTTTTGGTGGACAAACTGCTAGGGATCAAAGAGTTTATTATGTAAATTTACTTAATGTAACTGGCAATAAGTTTGGTTCTCCTCAACCTAAAAAGATTACTGATGAAAAGTATGGAATTCTAGAAGTAACATTCTTTGGTGAATATGCTTATAAAGTAGACGATCCAGTTGCTTTAGTAGGTAGTGTTTTAGGTGCTAATGCTAAAGATAGAGTTACTTTTGATGAAGTAATGGGAAGTCAATTAAAGAATGAGTTCTCTGAACAATTAACAAAAGCTATCTCTGAAGTAATGAGAATTAAAAAAGTTTCATTTGGAGACATGGGATTATACGGAAGTGATCTTTCTGACCAAATGAACGAAGTATTATCATCTTCATGGAAAGAAAAATATGGTTTAATAGTTACTGATGTAGCTATGGGCGACATTAACGTAACTGAAAAATCTATGGAAAGAATTAGTAAGATTGATGATGCTAATATCTTCTCTGATAGTAAGTTACAATCAGGCTTAATGGCTTCTGCTACTGCTGATGCAATGAGAGATGCTGCTAAGAATGAAAATGGCGCTATGATGGGATTCGCTGGTTTGAATTTTGCTCAAAATGCTGGTGGTGCTGCTATGGCAGTTGCTAACGAAAATGCTAAGAGTGGAAATGGCGGAGCAGCTAATGCAGGTAATGGTGGGGTTCCTAACTTCTGCCCTAACTGTGGTGAAAAAACTAATGGTTCTAATTTCTGCGGAAATTGTGGAGCTAAATTAAATTAATAAAAAAAGAGCTAATTGCTCTTTTTTTTATGCTTTAATTTATTAAAACGATTTTTCATAAACTCGGTTTCTTTTAGAGTTTCTTCTGTTAATAAAGTATATGTTTTTCTTTTATAACTTAAGATATCTCCATCTTTAATTCCTTCTGGTAATTGTTCTAGAGGAACTATTCTTTGTCTTTTATTTACTTTACCTTCTAAAACAGCTTTATCTGTTTCAATTCGATCGACTATATATCTCATTTTCTATCACCGTCCGTTTTAGTTTGTTTAAAATCTATATTAATGTTATCTCCATCATCTTTAACAATTATGGTACCATTTTCACTAGTCATATAGATTTTATCTGTGTGTTTCTTGATTCTATTAACAGCTTTGATATGTGGATAGTAATAGTCATTTTCTTTAGCTAGTGAAATAATAGCATATTCAGGTGTTACCTTTTCTAAGAATTCATAGCTATTACTATATACTGAACAGTGATGAGCTACCTTGTAGATATCAACATCAAGATCTTTATCTAGGATTGTTTGCTCTACATCACTAGTAGTATCTGCAGTAAATAAATAACTGTTATTTTTGTAATCTAAACGAAGAATTATTGAATCGGCATTTAAGTCTTCTGGATTAGTGCCAGTGTAAATGGTTTTAAAGGTCAAATCCCCTACTTTAAAGGTCTCATCGATTACTGGAACCTCAACAGTTAATTCTTTCTTCTCAACGGCATCTAAGACGTCTGTGAAGGTTTTTGTATTAGTAGTAACATCTGGCATCATAACATGTTCAACATCAAAGCTACTTATTATGTCGTCTAAACCACCAATATGATCTTCATGAGGATGGGTTCCGATAACATAATCAAATTTAGTAATACCTAAGTCTTGGAAATACTTAACTAATAATTTTCCGTCTTTGTTGTTTCCTGCATCAATTAAAATATTATGCTCTTGATGTCTTATTAAAGTACAATCAGCTTGACCAACATCGATGAATTCAACTTCTAGGGTTGCTATTACTTCTTTGGTTGGTTTCGGTTCTTCGTTATCTTTTAGAAAATAGTAGATAGCTGCAATAAAACCAATGATTACTACGAAAGTATAAATGATGTTTTGAATTGTTTGTTTTTTCATATTGATCACATAAATATTATATCTTAAATTGAATAGATAGTTAAGATGTGATATAGTACATAACTAATTAGGGGGATTATTATGGAAGATGTGAAAAAAAGCCTAGAGAATATTACTAGGAAAACTGAATTAGAAAGAACTAGGTATACCAATAAATTATTGAGACAATTAGGAAAGCTTAGACTTCTTTATGATGAAGGAAAAATCTCTACTGAGGAATATAATAAAATATATAATGACTCTGGTTTTCGTTATTTCCTTTCCCTTGAATCTTCCCAATTTACTGAAGATTTTTTATATAATCGTTTTCGTTTAATAGATATATATGAAAGAATTGGAAAACTTGCAAAGAAATATAGAACAGGAATTAAAAATCTTGATAGTCAACCTGTTTTAAATGAGGAAGTTATTGAGTTTTTAAGATATGCTAATAGTTTAAAACTATATGAAACTATTAAAAGAAGAGGTATGATAGTTTATAGTGAAAAAATTCAAAAAACTGGTGTTTGTATAAGTGCTGGTAAACTATCATATATTTGCATTAAGACTCCTTATACAAGGTTTTTTAGACCACAAGAAATAACGCTAATCCATGAAATGGGACATGCTTATAATTATTACTGTTTAGATGGAGAAAAAAGACAATTATTCCAAGTAAATATAGCTTCAGAAATAATATCTATTTTGTATGAAAAATTATTCTTTGATTTTCTAAAAGAAAATGGTAGTGTTAGTCAAGAACTACTTGATTCTATGGTTACAAGTACAGAAACTATATTCTGTAAAAAGGCCGAAGCTTTAAAAAAAGTATTGGATTACTTGGATATGGAGAATCAAGAAACAAGAATTAATGGACTAAGTTTATTTTATAAAAAGGATAATGTTGAACATAAATGTAATTTAACTACTCAAGCTTATGTCATTGGTGATTTAGCATCAGCTAAATTATTCGGTGAATATCAAAAAGATAGAGAGTATTTTATAAGTCACTTACCTGAAATAATTAAAGATATTAATAGAATGTCTTTTGGGGAAGTCTTAGATGAATATGCTAGAATAGAACCTTTAAAAGATTACTATGATAAACATTTAGTATTTAAACCAAATAAAAAGAACGCTTAAAGCGTTTTTTTAATTTACTACTGTTCCTCTACAATGGGCTTTAAAGGTTGATTTAACTATTATTTGTAATAGATTCTTTTTAGCCATTTCAATACATTTATTGTGTAATACTTTAGCACCATTGTTAGATAACTCTAACATTTGGTCATAAGAAATACGGTCATATTTTATTACTTTACTATCTTTGTGGGGATCTCCTGAGTAGATACCATCGACATCTTTAAATAGTTCACACTTCTCTGCTCTTAAAGCTACAGATAATGCTATAGCTGTAGTATCTGAACCACCTCTACCAATAGTAGTTATTTCATTATTACGATCTACTCCTTGGAAACCAGCAACGATAACTATTTTATCGTCTTTTAGTTCTTTAAGGATTTTATCTGTTTTGATTTCTTCAATATCAGCATCACCAAAGTTAGAATTTGTTATAATTGGCACTTGCCATCCTAGATAAGATACAGCTTTATATCCCATTTCATTTAAATGCATAGCTAGTTTAGCAATAGTTATTTGTTCCCCTACTGTAACTAACATATCATGTTCACGACGAGAAGCATTTTCTGATATCTCTTTTTCCTCAGCAATTAAATTATCGGTAGTTTTTCCTTGAGCTGATACGACAACAACAACTGCTTTATTGTTATTCTTCTCTTCTAGAATTCTTTCACATACTTTATGTAATTTATCATTATCTGCTACAGAACTACCACCAAATTTTTGAACTACGATTTCCATAGAGATCACCTCTGTAAGTCTTATTATAAATAATTATGGGTGATAATATTAAGTGATACTAATCCACATGTGTAAAGTGTTTTTTATATGCAAATCCACAAGAATATTAAATTGACAGATGATAATCTAGATGTTAGTATAACTCTCCGAGGGGGATTTACGAATGAAATACGTGCAAAAAAATGGAAATGAACAGAGAGTCTACGAAGTTACAACAGATGGATTAACAGAAGTTCTTAAAAGTGTAATGAAAACTTGCTGTTATAAATCTATAGGATCATTTGACTTAAATCTATGCGGTTGGTCTATTAAGATTGATCCAAAAACAAATAAAATAATATCTGGAGCCAAATTACCTTGTGGTGTTACTGAGTTCGTGGACATTAAAAGTTACCGATATTATACTTATGATGAACCTAATGATTCAGTTGTTATAGATGGAACTAAAATAGTAGCTCCTAGATTAGCTTATATTTTACAAGGTCTTATATCTGGTAAAAAGCAATACTCAACTCAAAAAGATTGGCTTGATCAATTTATGGAATATGCTAATGATCCTGAATTAATACCAATAGATGAAAGAATAGCACAACAAAACGAAGTTGTTAATAGTATTAGTAACTCTGAACCAAAAGCTAAAATAGAAGCTTTGGAAGAATTAAAAGAATTACTTGATAGAAAAAAGAAATTAGAATATGCTAGTCCAGAATCTCTAAGAGGATTCTACGATTATGCTAAGGAGTTAATTCAATTTAGATTATTGAGTAAAACTATTACTTATGATGACGACAATGCTCTACCATATAAAGAAGTTCTTGAATCAGCAGCAAAAGTTGGACCTGGATTAGGTTAAAACAAATAAAAAACTCGGTTATACCGAGTTCTTTTTATTTGGAGGGGCCTACCGGATTTGAACCGGTGCTCAGGGAGTTGCAGTCCCTTGCCTTACCGCTTGGCTAAAGCCCCAAGTAGGCATGTCTTGCGACATGTCTTAATTTTATATCAAGTACAGTTGATTGTCAACGTTTACTTTACCTTAATTGTTACGTATTTATTACGAATACTAATAATCATTTCAATCTTTTCAGCACGAGCTAAGCTTCCTTGTACTTCATATATTTTTTTGTCTGTAACTGCTTGTGGAGTAACATTTTTTAGTTTAGTTGTATAGACAAAAGGTGTATCTCTATTTCCTGAAGAATATTCATACCTTATGGTTACAAAGTCAGCATAGAAGTCTTTGTAGCTGTTTTTATAATATTGAGTAGTATCATCAAGCTTTAATTCATCATTAATTACTAATAAAGCATTACCACCAGATGGTACAATATTATCGTTTATTTTTCGACAATTATTGCTTGAATAACATACTTCATGTTCATATGTATAGATACTAGCTACTTCAGCGCTTATTAACTTAAATGTTGTCTTACCAAGAGTAGTGTCTTTTAAATTAATTTCAGCACCTATTTTAGCGTCACCCATGTTTTCTTGTTTAGTAATATTCTTTGGCTTAACGTTTAGAATTTTATAAGAAGTTTTTAATGAACCTTCTTTGTGAACAATTGAATTTAAAATCTTTAATTTGTAAGAGTTATGGATTTGATTTTGTTCAAGTTCATAAACAAAAACATATTCGTTAGCTTCGCCTCTTCTAATTGTTTCACCTTGATATATTTTACCGATATCGATGAAGTGAGAAGCTTTATCATAACTTGGATAAATTATTTTATCACCAATAGATAAGGCGAAAACGGAAGAATCAATTGTTGCATCTTTTCCATTATTAATAAGACCTATCTTAATTGCTAAATAGTATTTGTTGGCTGTAATAATGTCTCCACGATAGTTAACTGTTGCGATATAACTTTCTTTTAAGGATATAGTAAAATCGTCTGCTTTAAAAGCTTGATTTACAGAATAAGTTCTATTATAAACACGGAAATTCATATAAATTGTACCTAGAACTATAAGCGCTAAGACAACACCTATACAAGTGAATACGAATTTGTTTTCTAAAACATAATATTTAATCTCACGAAGCATGTGAACACTATTTCGACGGAATGAGTTATCATCAGAACCTATTTTTAGCTCAACGTTTTCTTCATCGTCTTCGCGGATCTTTAAGTCAGCATTACCATCAAATCTAAAGGTTTTGATGTTGAATCCTGTCATCTTAGTTATGGCGACAATCATAATGAAGTACATTGGTAATGATCCAACGGTTATTAAATCTCGAACAAAATTTATAAATGTTGGGTCTGCTGTACCAGCTTCAATACTTCCCATTGCAGTGTAACTAACCCAAACGATTATTAACATTGCAAGGTAATAAACGGTACTACCTAAATGATAAAAGGAATTTTTCTTTTTAGTCATAAATATTATATAGATGAAAATATTTATGATAGCCATAAAGATTAGACCTATATTTGTGTATATTGTTACATAGTTATCAGCAAAATTTGTTTCAGGAGTGGAATATCCAGCGCCGATATAATCTCTAAAAAATCCTGAGACATCTCTAAAGTTTAATAAAAGGAAGACCATCGGAATAAACAAGATAATATTTATTATTCGATAGTGCTTATAAATGAAATTATAAGGGTTTTTAATTATCATAACAGCCCTCCTATTCTACTATTAATTATAACATTTAAGATTAATAAAAAAAAGAATTAATATTAATTCTTTTATTTACTAATAAATATTAGATTTTCATAGTTGAAATCCCATTCAGCGTATTTAATTAGTTTGGTTTCTCCTTCTTTTAAATTATATTTATAAAGAGTATCAGCAACTAAGTAATATACATTATCTTTTTCAGTGTAAATGATGTCTTTGATTTCATTATCACTTACTAATATCTTGTGGTTTTCATTATTTAGATACCATAAATATAGTTTGTTGTTAATAACTTCATAGTTATAAACAAGTTCAGGGATAAATTTCATATTATTTAAAATTATTTTATTTAATTGGTATTTTTTCTGTTCATTTTTTTCATAGATAATACCTTGTTGATTATTTTTAGCAACTATACGCATTCTCTTTTTATGTGGTACTAATTCATATTCTTTTTTGTTTTTAGTATCCATCCAGAAGATAGAACGGTCATTAATACCTAATAAGTAGCTTTCAAAGGAAATGCTATATTCTAGTTTCCATTCATCTAACTCATCGGTTTCAAGATTAATAATATATACTTTATTAAATGAATGTTCTTGTTCATAATCTGGTATTACTAAGAAATTATTAATCTTAGTAGCTAAAGGAAGATTATAAACGTCTCGATCAAATAATTTAATGAACTTGATGTTTCGACCGCGAATAGAATTAAAGCCTTTATATGACCATACTAAGGCACTAGAATCAGAATAAATGGTATAACTATCTTCTTCTGTTTCTTCATATTCTTTATCGCAAGTATGAAGTTCTTCTTTTAATTTATCTGATACTAAACGATAATCAATTGCTTCTTTACCTTTTAAACAAAGAGGATTGTTTTTAAAATGGGAACTATCAATGGTAATACATGAATAGTTACCATCTTCATAGTAATTAACTTCTTTTATTATCTTCTTAGTCTTTAAGTATTTAGATTCTTGAACAAAGTTATAAATATTATCTTGATATTTTATTTCAAAGTAATATAGTTTCTTGTTACCATCGTAATTTTCATTAACTTTATAATCAGAAAGATTATATTCCATACTATATGAATTGCTTTTAAATAGAGACACAATAAAAGCTATTAGTGCAATAATTACTAATAGAATTATACCTAAAAATATAAGAGCTTCTTTTTTTAGTTTGTATCTCTTTGCCATTATTTCTCCCTATTTCTATTTAGTGAGCCATATTCTTTCTTTTCTTCCATCATTCTTGATGTAATAGCTTTTTCAATGTCTGGTAAAGACTTTTTATCTAAGTTTGTAAAAGTAACTACTTCTTTAATGGTATCAATAGTTACTTTACCAAAAATTATTCCTTTATAAACAGTTAAATCATTAAACATATCTGGAGTTATAGATGTCAAAGTATATCCTGTTAAGATATGGTCTTGACCAATTATAATTCTTTTGTTAGTTAAACAACATACTGATGTTGAAAAAACATCTAGCATATCGTTATTTTTTTGACCTGCGAAGCAGAATAATGGTTCTTCATCATCAGTTAAGTGTGCTTCAACAACTGCAGCATGCTTTTTTAGACGCCACCATGTAATTGCGCCAGGATATTTAGCTTTAAACAAACACACCATATCATATACTTTACCCATTTTTACTCACTCATTTCTTTAACTATTAAGTTTATTTTTTCTTGATCAAAGGTTGTAATGGAAATAATCTTTCCACTACTAACTGTTATTAAATAATTGCTATCTAGTTTAGATAATCTTTCATCTAAATCATAGAATGCTATTTCATCTTTTCTTTTTAGTTTATTTAGTTCTAGCACATATATTTTGGTATTGTGATAATAAGCCATTCGATTAATCATTTCCATGAACATCACACTGGTATTACTTTTATTATCAACAATAGCTATTGTTTTAACTTCATTTGTTTTGATAGTTTTTTTAAATGTTTTATAGTTTATTTTTGCATAATATTTTTTTTCTTTAGCGTAATTTTCATTTGTTGGAACAAATTCGATTACTTCTTTAACTTCTTCTTTTGATAATTCAAAATATTTGTTAACAAAGATTATGTTTATGATTGTTAATAAGATAATAATTATGAACAAAATTTTGTTAATTAACCTGGTTTTGGCCTTCTTCTTTTTTTTCAACACATAAACCACCCTTTGCATATGATTATTTTACAATTTTTTGGGCTTTTATGCAATAAAAAGGGAACTATTGATTAGTTCCCAAACATTATTAGTATATAAGCAATTCCAGCAACAATTCCAATGACTAATCCAACTAAAGCGATTAGGATTGAAGCTGTTACATATCCAGATTTTGTTTTCTTTTCTTCTTCTACTATTAACTTAAGTTGTTCTTCTTTTGTTCTCTTTTTAATAGCTTCATCAATTAATTCAGGATGATCTTTAGGATTGATTGGATATTTCTTTTGAATTAAATCTAATTTAGTAGTTACACGAACGTTTAGGCTTTGTGTAGCCATAGTTCTTTCTACTTTGTTTATTTTATGTTCTTTATCAGCTTTTTTCTCGATTTCTTCTTGTAGTTTAGAAATCTTTGTTAAGTTAGCTAATACTTCTTTTTCTAAAGCTTGTGCTTTTTCTAAGTTAGTATTGTTATATATTATTCTACTAATAGCATCAGTATATAATTTCTTAGCATCATTTAAAGCTTCAGTCATCTTTTTTATTTCTTTATAGTGATTTTTGAATAGGCATTCTAGTACTGTTTGTCTATCAACAATAAAGTTATTTAAAACATATTCAGTATTAGTAACATATGAATCTTTTTCAAGACTATTTGAAATAGATATAGGTCCAAAGTAAGAATCAGACCATTCAGGTTTTCCTTGTTCATTAATTTTACTAATTAAATTGTAGTCTAAACCTCTATATTTACGACCAATTAAGAAGTCTAAAACGATCATTCTAAAATAGCTTTTATAAATAGCGTCTTTAGTTTTAGAAGCTAAAGGTACTCCTTTTTGTAGTTCTATTTCTTTAATTAATGAATAGATGCCGATATTAATAATATCATCAACTTTTTCTAGTTCTTTTATTGGATTTGTTTTAGTTCCTTTGTATTGTAGAACTTTAGTTATCCATTCAGCATCTTCACCCTTGATAGTTCCGTCTTTTACGTATTCAACTATGTGATTTAAGACAGTAGTTGCTGAAATACGGGTTTCAATATCTTTACTGTAGTTTAATACGGTAAAGATACCAGCAATTTTCTTATCTGTAACCATTCTTTTTGATTCTTCATGGTCAACATCAATTAATTCAGCAATATCTGATTTGATAATATCATAGTCATCTATATAAGAAGTTTCTGGGTTATTACTGTTATTTTTATATACCCCAAAAACGTTATTATTTAATTGAACTAGTTCAGAACCATCTTTGAAACTATTAAAGACAGTCATAGTTACTGGTTCTTCCTCACGGATACCATTATCTAGAGATACTATATAAAATTGTTCGTTATTTTTTGTATTATTCTCCATAATGCTCGCTCCTAGTCTATATCTACTAAAATTATAGCAAATTATTAAGAAAATAGCATTAAAAAAATGAACATTTTGTTGATTTTTTCATAAAAAAAGACCCTTTAGGGTCTTTATTAAACAAATGGTGCCGAGGGACTGAGTTAAACAAGCCACCTTACGCAAACAAAGCGTACATTCTAACGTTACAACTACCTCGGCATGAATATGTGTTTCTTAACACAATATAAATATACCATATTGACTTTTATTTTGGCAAATATTTCGATTTTATTGGACATTTTTTGACAAAATAAGTGGTGCCGACTGCCGGATTTGAACCAGCGACCTATGCGTTACGAGGGCATTGCACTACCACTGTGCTAAGTCGGCATAACTAAATTATACACTTTTTACCTGCATAATGGTATAATATTTGAAGAATAGGAGTGGGTTTTATGAAATGTGTTGCTATAAAAGGCCCTAGAAAACTAGAAGTAGCTACTATTGAGGCTCCTAAAAGTAAAGATGGTAGTGTAGTTATAGATGTAAGAAAATGTGGAATTTGTGGTTCTGATATCCATTATTGGGATTTAGGAACACCTAATAATATGGTTATGGGTCATGAATTCTGTGGAATTGTTACGGATCCTGGTAGTAGAACTGATTTAAAGGTTGGAGACCGTATTACTGCTTTACCTATATCACCATGTGGTGAATGTAGTGCTTGTCGAACAGGAAATCCTCAATATTGTGCTAAAACTTGGGATAAAGCTGTTGGTTTATCTTTAACAAATCCAGGAGCTTATGCACCACAAACAAGTATTAGACCTGATATGGTTGTTAAAGTCCCTAGTAATATTACAGATGCTGAAGTAGCAATGGTTGAACCTACTGCTGTAGCATTACATGCTGTAGATTTAGCTGATATTAAGGTAGGAAGCCGTGTCTTAGTAGTTGGAGCTGGAATTATCGGCCAATTATGTGCAATGTTTGCTAAATTAAATGGTGCTACTTATGTTGCAATGTCTGAAATGAATGAAAAAAGAGGCCGTAAAGCCGTCCAATTAGGTGTTGCTGATGAATATTTCTATGCAGCTGATCCAGAATGGCAAAAGAATGTTACTCATGAATGTCCTGAAGGATTTGATTATGTATTTGAGTGCTGTGGTAATAGCCCTGCTGTATCTAGTGCCATCTTAGCTACTAAACCTAATGGAACTGTTGTTTTAGTCGGAGTTTCAATGGATAGCATTAGTATTCCATCAATTCTAGTAGTTACTAAAGAAATGATTCTTAAAGGAGCTATTGGTTATACTAAAGAAGAATTTGAAGAATGTATTAAACTAATGGCTGATCGTAAGATAGATGTCTTGAAGTTTGTTGATGATATCGTCGGTTTAGATGATGTTCAAAAGTCATTTGAAAGATTAACTTCTGGTACTGATAATGCTATTAAGATCTTAATAGATCCAAGAATGTAAAAAAAAAACACATCATGCGATGTGTTTTATTATGCAATTATTTACTTTCTAGAAGCAATTCTACCTTGTTAAGATTCGAATTCTCATCTAAATTAGATATATTTTCAACTTTTGTTTCAGCTTGATTATTAATATATTCAGCATTTTCTTCACAATTAGAAGAATTAACAACAAAAGGGATCATTAAAAATAATAAGAATATCAATAGATTACTTTTTTTCATCTAAGACATCACACTCCGTCTATTCTAATTAAATTATAAATTGGTAAAAGATCAATTTTCAATCTTTTTAAAAAAATGGGGAGTAAAGAAATGTATACTCAAAAATTTGCTTTTTTAGGCATTTTTCCCATATTTTTCCCAAATTCGACGCTTATTATATACTTTTTTTAAAAAAATGCAAATAAAAATCAGTCTTTTGACTGATATTTTTAAAAATTGGTGGAGTAGACGGGAGTTGAACCCGTGTCCAAGATACCTTGCTATACAACGTCTACAAGTTTAGTTAGATTTTTAATTTCATTAAGCAGCCGGCTATAACGTACCTACTATCTTAACTATCCTAAGTAAAATTCGTTATTATGCCCTAGGAAACACAATAATATACTCTATATTTATAAACCCTTGACCTTAACCTATAGATAAAATTAAGCAAGAGTGCTTCTAACGCCTATAAACTAGGCAAATACTAGATTAGAAGCGAAACTATAATTAGTTTCGTCATTTAATTTTAAGGTTGAATTTAAGGTGTTCCCACCACTTGCAGTCATACCCAAATGTACCCTGTCGAAACCATATCTACCCCATGTGAGTGAATTATACCATATTTTTGCCGTTTTTAACAATTTTTTCTTGAAATATAGGGCAAAATTTGACGCTTTTTCGACGCTAGTGCTATAATTTCCTCGACAACGAGATAAATGTCCGCTGGATGTCTAGATTTTTAGGCCTATATAATAGGATAAAAAGTTGACATTTAGTACTTTCTGTGTTAGGGTATGAACCACAGAAAAGGAAGTATTTGTCTTAAAATAGGGGGATTATTATGGAAGAATTTTATGCAATGCTTGGAATTACAAAAGATTCTACTATTGAAGAGATCGATGCTGCATTTGATGCTTATAAGGCTCGCCTTAAAGCAAGATATGATGCAGGAGAACTTAACGATAATGAATTTCTTGCTGAATTCCAAAAAGCGATGGACGCTTATACTACCGTAAGAACATATAGAAAAAGCCTAGATGACGAAGCTGCTGAAATCGAAAGAGAAAACAATGGCGAAGTTGTTGAAAGTGGAAAAGGCAAAAAGACAGTTAGAAATTTAATAATTTTTGGTGCTGTTGCTGCCATTCTTGCTACTGGATATGTTCATACAAAAAATTATGGATGGAGATTAGGCCATCAAGCTGGTTATGATGAAGGAGTTAATCGTAACTCTAAAGGTGCTGTCATCACTTCTGCTGATCCAGAAGTAGAAGCACAAAGAGAATTAACTGATGAACAACTTCTATTAGCCCAAGCAACAGTAGAACCTAAAAAGGAAACACCTGTTGCTACTGTTAAACCTGAAGAGAAGAAAGCAGAAGCTACTGCTAAACCTGAAAAGAAAAAAGCTGAAGCTACTGCTAAGCCTGAGGAAAAGAAAGCAGAAGCTACTGCTAAACCTGAGGAAAAGAAAGCAGAAGCTACTGCTAAACCTGAAAAGAAAAAAGCTGAAGCTACTGCTAAACCAGAGGAAAAGAAAGCAGAAGCTACAGCTGCTCCTACTTCAACACCTGAAAAAGTTACTCCTTCTGAATTATTATTCGGTGAGGAAGAACCTAAAGTTACTGAAGTACCTGTTCAACCAACAGCTGCTCCTACTGTAGCTCCAACAGCTGCTCATACAGCAGAGCCTACTGCAGAACCTGTTGTTGAATTCGTTGCAGCTCCTGACTATGGTGATGTACAAAACGAGCAACTAGTATTAGAAAGAGCAACTGTATGGGCTCAAAGAGCTTATGCTGCTGGAATTACTAATCCAGCTACTGAATTACCATATACACCAGAAGATATAGTTAGATTAGTTCAATTTGCTCACGGTGTTTATGTACCAGAAACTAAAGAAGAAATTGATTTATTATATGAAGAATTATTAAACTTCTTAATTTCTCCAATCAATTCAGAAGGTTATCTATTCCATATAGCATATGCTAATGGTGCTGATGAATTATTAACAATGGTACCACAAGATATGGTTCACATTGGATTCGCAGACGTAATGGCTAAATATGGTAATAATGGTGTTTATCCATTAGTTCAATGGTTAGATCAAAAAATGGTCGCTATTTTTAGCACAACAGATAGAACTGTAATCGATGGAATTATTAAAGAAGTTGGTCAAGTAATGGCTGATATCATGAAAGGAAATGGATGTACTATTGAAGTAGATGGTCAAACATATCACTTCACTAGTGAACAAATCTTAGCTCATCCAGCATCTGCTGCTGTTGTATCAGTAGTTCCACAAATTATCTTCGCTAATCATTATGAAAGAAGAGAAGGAAGTAAAGTTGTAGAACATGGTACTGAAACTTGGGAAGTATATAACTTCTTAAATGCTAATGGTGTTGATGCCGATGGTAAACCAATTTATGAACCAGATGTTGTTACATTAGATGAAATCCAATATTGGATTAATACAACATGTGTAAATGGAGAAGCTCTTGAAGCTTACCAAGCAATCGATCCTGTATTAAATTATAACGGATATACATTTAGTCAAATCATTCAAATGAATATTGAAGGACTTGCATTAAATAATTACGAAATAAATCATGGTCATGGTTTAAAAAAGACTAATTAATTAAGGATAAGGAGGAAATATTATGTACGAAGAAAATAATGTTACATATAGAGTAGGAATTAATTGGAAAGATATCATAATTAAAATAATACTATTAATCTTATTTATCTTATTATTATTATGGATTTTCCCAAGACCAAAATTAGATGTTTTCTATGATAGTGTTTATACAAATAATATAAAGACTATGAAAGAAGCAGCTAGAAATTACTACACTGTAGATCGTTTACCTAAGTCTGTTGGAGAACAATCTTCAATGACATTAAAGGAAATGGTAGATAATCACATGATTATCAGATTTACTGATAAAGATGGTAATATGTGTGATGAATCAAATAGTAAAGTTGTTGTTACTAAGAACTCAGATAATGAATATGTTTTAAAAGTTCAATTAAACTGTGGTTCTCAACAAGACTTTATTCTAGAAACTATTGGATGTACAACAGTATGTTCTAATGGTACTTGTACTACTGTAATCAATAACGGAAATAATTCTTCTGTTGCTGCAAATAACAATGGTACAAATAATAATGGTTCAAGTAACCAAAATAATGGATCAAATAATGGTTCAAATAACGGATCAAATAATGGTTCTAATAATGGAAACATTATAGGTTCAAATGATAATTCAGGAGCTGGAAATTCTGGTTCAACTGAAAGAGATGATACTGATTATAGTGGTTATAGTGTAAAAGATGATACTTATACTACTAAGATCACTTATTATCAACATAAAAAAGCTATAGTAACTACTAAGACAGTTTATACTTGTCCTGCTGGTTATACTAGAAATGGTACTAAGTGTTTAAAAACTGAAACTGGTGCTACTATAGATGCTACTCCACATTATCAACCTGATAAAACAATCACTACTGATGCTAAGGTTGGTACTGGAGAAAAAACTGTATATGCTGATCCTATTAAGAAACAAACAGGAACAAATTATACTTGCCCAGATGGTTATACATTAAATGGTACTATCTGTGTTAAATATGTAGATGCAACTGAACAAACTGGACAAACTACTTATACTTGCCCAGATGGTTATACTAAGAATGGTACAAAATGTGTAAGAACTTATGATGCTACTTACACTCCTGGTACTTCATCTTATACTTGTGATAAGGGTGGTACATTAAGTGGTAAAACTTGTACTATATCTACTGCTGCTACTGAAGTTATAACTTATACTTGTCCTTCAGGATATGAAAAGAATGGAACAAGTTGTTATAAAGTTTATAATGCTACTGAAAACGTATCTTATACTTGTCCATCAGGATATCAACCTAGTGGATCTAAATGTGTAAGAACAGTTGATGCTTCATCAAGCGTTAAATATGGTGACTGGGTAAATGGTGGAACTAAGTATTATTCATATAGTTCTGCTGGTTATACTGGTGATACTTCTAAATTAGTATTACAAGGTGCTATTTCAGGTGCTACTTGTGGTGCTCCTTGTGGTAATAAAGGTATTTGGTATAAATATATTTACTATACAAGATCTAAGAATACTGTTTATACTTGTCCAGATGGATATAGCCAAAGTAATGGTAAATGTACAAGTACTGTAGATGGTACAAGACATGTAAATTATACTTGTCCTCAAGGTGGTACATTATCTAATGGTAAATGTACTATTACAACTACTGCTACTAAAAATGTAGATTATACTTGTCCTGCTGGATTTACTAAGAAAGACAAGACTTGTGTATTAACTTATGCTGCTACTGAACATCCTGGTACTGGTTCTTACACTTGTCCTCAAGGTGGTACATTATCTAATGGTAAATGTACTATAACTACTGATGCAACTGCTCATCCTGGAGAAACTACTTATACTTGCCCAGATGGTTATAAATACAATAAAGAATTAAAGAAATGTGAAGCTAAGATTGACGCTACTGGTACTCCAGTATACACATATGTATGTCCTACTGGATATACTGCTGAAGGTAGTGGAGCTAAAATGAAATGTTCTAAGAAAGAACAAGTTCAAGGCTACTATTGTGAAGACAAAGAAGCTACTTTAACTTCAGATCATAAATGTGTTAAGACAGTTAAAGGTGAATTAGATTATTATACTTGTCCTGCTGACTATACATTAAATGGTACTAAATGTACTAAGAATAATGTAATTACTATTGATGCTACAGCTTCAACTGAAACATCAACTACTTACCAATATAAATGGAGTGAAAGTTCTTACTTAGAAGGATGGACATTCACTGGTCAAACTAAAGTAGTTACTAAGACTTACAAAGCAGGTCAAAAATAATAAACACATAAAAAGTGAGGAATACCTCACTTTTTTATTTGCTTTAAAAGATTATTATTAGCCATTTAGACATATACTATATTATCATTAATAAGATAAACGATTAAATGAGAAATGTGTCTTAAAATGGCTAAAAACGGTGTTTATTAACATCTACTAGTAGATGATGATGAACCACAGCTGCTAGAAACGGTAGGTTCGTAATGATGATAATGCTTTTCAATGTATTTAGTTTGGTGGATAGGGACCTTTTTTAGGCCCCTTCCTTTTATTTCTTCCTTTTCCTGAAACATTGTAGCAATATCAACATGTCCAAGTACATTTTTAATATTCATAATAGATTCGAAGCACATGATGACTTTATCTACTTTTTCAATAGTTTCATCATCAGTCATCTTTGTAACAACTAGATAGTCACGAAATTGAATTAAGTTTTCTTTAGTTTCTAAACTATTCTTAGCTGCATTATTGATAATACGATTTATAAATTCAATTATTAGAATTTCATCAAACATATAATCAACTCCTTTTATTGATTTTGTTTGTTACGTTCTTTTTGTAGTTTAGTCCAGTTGATAATACCTATAATAGCCATTATTAAGTAAATGCTCTTCTTAGTTAAATAAACTGGATCGAAGTGAACTATATACATGGCAACGGCGATAATGTCTGTTATAATCCACCAGAAGTATTGTTCTTTGTATCTAAGCATTTCTAATAGAACAGCAATGATTCCGATACTTAAAGTGAAGGCATCTAACCAAGCTACTGCTCCACCAATTTTAACTAGAATTTGATGATAAATAATTCCACCTGCAATGATTAAGGCTGTTGTAACAATATTTTGTAATACTGTAAGTTTTTTAGCTTTAGTCTTTTCTATTAATTTTTCATCTCTATGTCTAGCCCAGATATACCAAGAAATGAAATTTACTGGTAAGTAGAAGATTACTTCTAAAGCAAATGTTCCATAAATCTTGTGATACCATAGGAAGATAGCATAAACGATAGTATTTACTGTTGCAAATAAGAAATTAGATATATTTGCTTTTGCACAGAAGAAGACACATAAGACACCACATACTGCACTAATAAAGTTAATAATAGTTAACCATAAAGGATTAGTACTTGTTTCTGGATGTAATATAGCTTGAACTACTGCTAAACCAGCTATTCCTATCATTATGATGATCATGATTATTTCGTACCATTTAAGGTCTTTAAAACTTTTTACTAAATTTTGTAATTTTTTTTCATTTGAAATTGTTTTTATATTGTCCATAAATCTCTCTCCTTTTTTGTTTTCATGTTTCTTATTTTTGTTCCACTTATTGGATAGTGGATTCTCTGATAATCAACGATGCGATGTGTTGCTTCTGGATAAGCGTGTTTAAAATAATCATCATAAGATATTTCACTGCTGTAAACAGCATCAAGTTTAGGTCCAACTATTGCTCTTACTAGTGGTGTTTCGGCTTCCCAGTCTTCTTCGCCGTTAGGAAGTCTTAAAGTAGAACAATCAATTAGTCGGAGTTCTGTATTTTTATAATTCTTACAAATGTTTTCAATGTGTTTTACGCGATCTTCAACGCTTAAGTACTTTGTTTTATAGGTACGAAGTATCTTTTCTTCATCAGCACTACTGTGGAAGAAAATCACATATACTTTTTCACATTCTTTCGAAGCTGTTTCAATACAGTAGTTGTGACCTTTATGTAGAGGCATGAACTTGCCACCATACATCCCTATCTTGTATTTCTTCATAGCTCTCTCCTTTCTTTTTAATAATTTGTTAATAACAAAGATTAAAAAATTATTCAGATAGTTTCCTCATCTGTTATTAACATTATATTAATAACAATTAAGTTTGTCAAGATGTTTTTAACATTTTTTTAATAACAAATTAAAAAAGCATAAAAAAAGAAGCTTTTTAGCTTCTTAATTTAGCAGTTGTCTTTTCTTCAACTTCTTTAATAATCTTATTGAATACTTCCATTACTTCTTCATCAGATAGAGTTCTAGTTGGATCTTTGAATGTTAAAGTATAAGCAATTGATTTTTCATTTTCCATTTGATAGATATCGAATACTTCAACGCTATCTAATAAACGTCCACCAGATTTCTTGATTTGATCTTTAATAGTTTCTGATTCAACATCGTTTCCAACAACGAATGCTAAGTCTTTTACTATTTCTGGATATTTATTAGCTTCTTTGAATTTAATAGGTTTGATTTGTTTTTCATATAATTTAGTCATTGATAACTCTGCTACATAGATTTCATCTTTCTTGTATGAAGGATGAACACGACCAATAATACCTATTTCTTCTCTATCCAATAGAATCTTAGCAGCAATACCAGGATGTAGTTCTGGAGCTTCTGTAGCTACAAATGTATATCTATTTTTGAATCCTAGATAATCTAATAGATTTTCAACAATTCCTTTTAAGATATAGAAATCACATTTAACTGTAGTATGTTGCCAGTTATTTATTTGGTAACTACCTTTCATTAACATAGCTACTTTAATATCTTCTTTATAATCTTTATCATATGTCTTAGCTATTTCGTAAAGATTGATATCTTGTACTTTACGAGCTTTATTGTATTCATAAACTCCAATTAATGAAGGTAAGATAGATGTTCTAATAACTGATTTATCTAAACTCATTGGATTTGGTAAGTTTATTTGTTCTTTAGCTTCATATTTGAATAAAGAAGCCATTTCTGGAGATGTTAAGGTATAAGTCTTAGTTTCATTTAATCCTAAAGTTCTTAATCTTCTAGAGATTTCTTTTCTTATTTTAACATCACCAATGTATTCTCCACGTCTTACTGGTACTCTAGGTAATGTAGATTCTAGGTTTTCATAACCATATAGTCTTCCTATTTCTTCAGCAATATCGTTAACGTTTGGATCAATATCTAAACGGCGACGAGGAATAGTTACTTTAAATGTTTCTTTATTTAGTTCATATGGGAACATTAAACGATTAAGTTCTGTTTCAACATCTTTGTCTGTTAATTCTAATCCTAGTAATGTAGATACTTCTTTAGTTTTGAATTCTACTACTTTTTCAGTTTTATCTAAAGTGTCATGAACTAATCTTCCTGAAAGGATTGTAGCATCTGCATATTTTTCTAATAAGTGACATGCTCTATCCATGGCTGCATTAGTGTATTCATAATTTAAGCCTTTACCATATCTAATTGAAGCTTCGCTCTTTAGATCTAAACGAGCTGCAGTATAACGAATTGCTACAGCATCAAAGATAGCTGCTTCAATAACGATATCTTTAGTTGTTTCATCAACATCAGTATTTAAGCCACCCATAACACCTGCAATACATACTGGTTTTGTACCATCTGTTATAACAATATCACCAGTATTTAAAACTCTATCTTGACTATCTAATGTAGTGATAGGTTCATTTTCAGTAGCTTGTCTTACAACAATCTTATCTCCTAGTTTATCTTTATCAAAGAAATGTAGAGGATTTCCATATTCTAACATTACATAGTTAGAAATATCGACAACGTTGTTAATTGGTCTCATACCAGCACTAATAAGTCTTTTTTTGATAAAGTCTGGAGATTCTTTAATTACTACTCCTTTAGCCATTTTTGCTGTATAGTATGGACATTTATCTGTATCTACCTTAAGTGATACGTGTTTTTCAATACTATCTTTATCTTCTTTGTATGAAGCATCAGGTAATGTAACTTTTTTATTTAGAACAGAAGCTATTTCATAAGCGAAACCAACATGATAGTAGCAATCGTTATTACGATGTTTATGAACATCTAGTTCATAAATAGTATCATCTGTTCCTAAATAGATATTAGCATCAGTACCAGCTGGTAAGTCAGTATCTAATTCTTCAATACCTTTAGCGTATGTTTCATCATTTTTTTCTTCTAATCCTAGTTCAAATAGAGCACAAATCATACCATTTGATTCTTGGCCACGAATGTTTCCTGCTTTGATTTCAAAATCACCAGGAAGGACACAACCAGGAAGTGCTACTAGAACTTTGATTCCTTTTCTTACATTAGAAGCTCCACAAACGATTTGAGTTACTTTATCACCAACATCTACTTGGCAAATATGTAAGTGATCACTATCAGGATGATCAATGCATTCTTTAACTTCACCTATTACTAGGTTTTCAATACGTGTATCGATTACTTTTTCAACATTAACACCAGCTTTAGTTATTTTAACTGCTAGGTCATGTAGGTTTTCATTTTCAATATCAACGTAGTCTTTGCACCAATTTAAAGATATCATTATTACACATCCTTTCTATCGAAAGTCGCTGACTCTCTTAAATCTGTTTGATAGAATGTTCTGATATCATTGATACCATATTTTAACATTGCTAGTCTTTCAGCACCGAAACCGAAAGCAAAGCCTGACCATTCTTTTGGATCATAGCCACATCCTCTTAATACGTTTGGATGTACCATACCTGCTCCACTTACTGTAATCCATCCAGTGTTCTTACATAATGAACAACCTTTACCCTTACATACGAAGCAAGAGATATCTGTTTCTACTGATGGTTCAGTAAATTGATAGTAAGATGGTCTAAATCTTGTTACACAATCTTCACCGAATAGTTTCTTAGCTATTACATCGAATGTTCCTTTTAAGTCAGATAATCTAATATTCTTATCTACTAGTAAACCTTCGATTTGCATGAATTGATGTGAATGAGTTGCATCATCTGCATCACGACGATATGTCTTACCTGGGCAGATCATACGAACTGGTTCTTTACCACCAGCAGCTAACATAGTTCTTACTTGAACTGGTGAAGTTTGACTTCTTAATAATATACTTTCATCTTCTATATAAAATGTATCTTGAGCATCACGAGCAGGATGTCCTTTTGGAATATTTAACATTTCAAAGTTATATTTATCTTCTTCTATTTCTGGTCCATCTACTACATCGTAACCCATAGACATAAATACTTCTTCTACTTCTTCAATGATCTTCTCTAGAATGTTTGGAGCACCAACTGGGATTTTAGTTGCTGGTAATGTTACATCGATTTTTTCTGATTGTAACTTAGCATTTAATTCAGCAGTTTCAAAGGCATTCTTCTTTTCATCTAAAGCAGCAGT
>JAEEGL013523406.1_pt1 | contig 54019 bp, 44 predicted proteins | sample 9134231 | NCBI WGS metagenome assembly JAEEGL01 (sample SAMN16246548, study PRJNA631951) | gut metagenome | biome: gut microbiome; feature: rumen; material: fiber-attached | host: Bos | place: Iran: Karaj | collected 2018-10 | reverse complement strand
TAATAATTAATTATAATTCGAGGTCGCCATCAAACACTTCGTGCCAAGGCAGACCTTGTTTGTTCAGTTGTTCCATAAACGGATCGGGATCAAAGTCCTCTACGTTCCACACGCCTGGTTTCTTCCAGATACCCTTCACGAACATCATTGCACCAATCATAGCAGGTACACCAGTGGTGTAGCTCACACCTTGCATACCAGTCTCCTTATAGGCCTCCTGATGTTTGCAGTTGTTATAGACGTAGTAGGTGTGTTCCTTGCCGTCCTTGATACCACGGATGCGGCAACCGATAGAGGTTTCACCCTCATAGTTCTCACCCAGATCTTGGGGGTTAGGCAACACGGCTTTCAGGAACTGCAGGGGTACGATCTTCACCTTTGCCGTGCCTGTGCCATCGGCCAATGGTGCCTCGTATTCTATCTCATCGATGCGACTCATGCCGATATTCTGGATCACGTCGAGATGCTTCAGATACTGCTCACCGAAGGTCATCCAAAAACGTCCCTGTTTAATGGTGGGATAGTTCTTGACAAGACTCTCCAACTCCTCATGATGTAACAGGTAGCTTTCACGCGGACCGATATTTGGATAAGTCAGGGGTTTGTGGATCTCCAGAGGCTCAGTCTCAATCCACTGTCCATCCTTATAGTAGAGTCCCTTCTGGGTAATCTCACGGATGTTGATCTCTGGGTTGAAGTTTGTGGCGAAGGCATGGTGGTGGTCACCAGCATTACAGTCCACGATATCGAGATAATGGATCTCGTCGAAGTGATGCTTAGCAGCATAGGCAGTATAGACGCCACTCACACCTGGGTCAAAACCACAACCTAGGATAGCGGTCAGACCAGCTTGCTCAAAATGATCTTTATATGCCCACTGCCAGCTATATTCAAAGTGTGCCTCGTCCTTGGGCTCATAGTTGGCTGTGTCGAGATAGTTACAGCCACAGGCCAGACATGCATCCATAATGGTCAGATCCTGATAGGGCAGGGCGAGGTTGATCACAAGCTCAGGCTGGTAGCTGTTGAAAAGGGCTTTCAGTTGCTCCACATCGTCAGCATCCACCTGTGCGGTCTTGATGTCCATCTTGTAACCTGCCTTGTGGATATCCTCCACAATCTTGTCACACTGTGCCTTTCTGCGACTAGCCATCATGAACTCGGTAAACGCGTCAGCATTCTGGGCAATCTTGAATGCTGCTACCGTAGCGACGCCTCCGGCGCCAATCATTAATACTTTTGCCATATCTAAACTTTTTTATTTTTAATCTTTGATCTCATCAGCATTGATGCCAAGGGCAGCCATCAGCGAGTAACCGAGAATCTCCTGACGGTAGTTCCCGCCTGATAGTGGCTGCATCGCAAAGAGAGTTACGCGTTTATCTTCGTCATCCACTCGTCTCAAAGTCTCGCGTACCTTATTATATATAGTATCGTCCTCCATGTTTGGAATCACCATCACACGCTTCACCTCTTTCTGGGCAGTCACCAGCTCTAATACGTCAGTGAAGAAGTCCTCACCTCCGGCAATCTGTTCGATAGGGTAGGCATTGATGGCAAACTCCCCCAAGTGATCCTTGAAAGCTTTTCCGTCTAGTTCCTCATAAGTGCTTGGCACGAAGTTCTCCAAACCCAGCTTCCCTTTCTGATGAATGAGCACCACCTGTGTCTCATGTTCACCCTCTCGGATACCACCATCCAGTGCCACGCAGTCAATCCAGCGGGCGATGTCAGCCTGAGGTATTCTTCGTCCTAGCATCCGTTCAAAGTTCACGATGAGATTGAATGCAACCTTGTCGATGTAGTCGGCATCGGCGAGGATTACATTTTCACTCCATCTGACCTCTTGTAAATTGTTGTTCATATTGTGTGCAAAGTTACAAGATTTTGCAGACAATACAAAAATATTTCGCCTTTTTTTGTTTTTTTGTGCATAAAACTAGAAACTTTTCTCACATCTTTTTTGTACCTTTGCACACAAATTCGAATACAATTTTAAAATTTAACAAATCAAATGTCAACATTGTCTATTGCCATCATCATCGTTTTTTGTATTGGCTATTTCTGTATTGCCATTGAAAGCGTGACTAAAATCAACAAGGCTGCTATTGCCCTGCTGATGTTTGTGGCCACCTGGACGCTCTTTATGCTTGATCCAGGCAGCTATGTTTCCAGTGCCGTGGGTGACCATATCGCTTCAGCGGTATCTTCCGTCATTGAACATCATCTGGGCTCCACCTCTACCACTTTGTTCTTCCTGTTGGGTGCCATGACCATCGTGGAACTGGTGGATCAGAATGGCGGTTTCAATTTCGTACGCGACACCCTGCAGACCAAGTCTAAACGGGCTCTTTTATGGCGCATCGCTTTTATGACGTTCATTTTGTCGGCTATCCTCGACAACCTCACCACGTCGATCGTGATGATCATGATTCTCCGTAAGCTCGTCAGCGATAAGCAAGACCGTCTTATCTACGCTGCCCTTGTGGTCATCGCCGCCAACTCCGGAGGTGCCTTCTCGCCCATCGGCGATGTCACCACTATCATGCTTTGGAACAAGGGTGTCATCACCGCAGCTGGTGTCATCATGGAGATATTCATCCCCTCGGTGGTATCGATGGTCATTCCTGCCTATATTCTCTCTCTCTCTCTGAAGGGGAGTCTTGTGCTTACACAGGAGACAGTCGTTGAAGATGACAGTGACCTTCTGACGCCCAACCAGCGTAAAACCATCTTCTTCTTGGGTGTCGGCGGTCTCATTTTCGTACCCATCTTCAAAACCATTACCCACCTGCCACCGTTTGTGGGCATTCTGCTTGTGCTCGGTGTGCTTTGGACAGTCACAGAGATTTTTTATTGCCGCATCCACCAGGAAGGTGAGGAAACCAACACCAGCACCCAGAAGCGCGTGTCTAAGATGCTGTCGCGTATCGATATGGACACCATTCTCTTCTTCCTTGGCATTCTGATGGCAGTTGCCTGTCTGGAGACCATTGGCGCCCTTACCCTGTTAGGACAGACGCTCGATGTTGTCTTTGCGGGTAACCACTACCTCGTCACAGGTATTATTGGTGTACTCTCCTCTATCGTTGATAATGTGCCCCTCGTGGCAGGCTGCATGGGTATGTATCCCGTACAGGCTGCTGGCGATATGGCTATCGACGGTATTTTCTGGCAATTACTGGCCTACTGTGCCGGTGTCGGAGGTTCTATGCTCATCATCGGCTCTGCAGCCGGTGTCGTGGTCATGGGGCTTGAGAAGATTACTTTCGGCTGGTATATGAAGAAGATCACGTGGGTCGCTTTCGTGGGCTACTTCGCAGGTATCGTCTGCTACTGGGCCGAGAAGACCTTCCTCTTCTAAATCTAAATAAACAGAAATCCCCGCTGAGAGGCGGGGATTTCTTATTTCTCTTTCCGTTCACAAGGAATCCATACCCAGAAGGAGGATCCGTGGCCTTCGCCCTCGGAGGTGACACCGATATGTCCATTACAGCGTTCGGCTATAGCCTGACAGATGCTGAGGCCCAGTCCTGTGCCCTGCACAAAATCATTGAGTTTGACAAAGCGTTCAAAAACACTGGCTTGTTTCTCTTTGGGGATACCAGCACCGGTATCCAGGCAGTAGAACACCAGTCCGTCGGCTTCGCCCTGCTCATCAAGGGTCATTCTGCGATCGTAGTGATATCCCACCTTGATAAATCCATTGTGGGTGTATTTCACAGCGTTGGTGACGAAGTTGGTGAGTATCTGTTGCACACGTCCCTTATCGAGCGTAGTAACATAGTGTTCATAGGGGTTGTCTTTGATAAATTCCACACCAGGCTCCTGCACGCGCTGTGCCAGCGTTTGGCAGATATCATCAAAGGCAGTGGCAATGTCCACCTCCTCTGGTTTGATAGCAAGGGCCTGTCCCATGTTCGATGCTTCCAGGATATCGTTGATGAGACGCATGAGCATGTCGCAATTGTTGCGGATGATCCGGATAAACTCCATCCGCTCCTCACTGGTGTCAACCATCGGCAACAGGTCGCTGAAGCCCACAATGGCATTCAGAGGAGTACGGATCTCATGGGTCATATTGGCTAGGAAGGCACTCTTCATCTTACCAGAGTCCTCAGCACGTGCCGTCTCTTTCTTTAGTTTCTGCTGGGCTACAATAAGCTTGGTGATGTCACGTGATACACCGAAGTAACCGATACGATTGCCATACTTGTCGAAAGTAGGGATACCACTCACAGCATGCCACGAAGGTTTCTTGTTGTAATGAGTATAACGGAAATGGTGGATCACGTTGAAGGGTTTGTTCATGGCCACAGGATCCCTCATGGCCCTCATTGCATCTTGTCCCTCGTTGGGGAAGATACGCTTCACATAGTCATCCATCGATTCCTGATAATCCGGGTTGCGCAGTGAGCGAGAATAGGTCAGTGTTCTGGTCTTGAGGTCTGAACGCCATACGACCATCTCACTGTTCTCCAACAGATAGGCCAACTGATGCTCGTAGATATTAATAGCCTCAGAGGTCTTACGGATCTCGATATCATGATGTATCTTCTCAAGATACATGGTACGCTCTGCAGTAATATCACGCGAGGTGATAACATAGAAATACAGTTCCCCCTGTTCATCGAGGATGGGACGGATCCTGATCTCAATGTATTTGTCGAGATTTACCTCTGGGTAGTACATGTGGCTGCAGACGTGTAGTGGCTCGCGTGAACCGTGCTCATAAACATTTATTAGCATAGCAGTCTCAAACATGTTCGTGTTCTTGAAGAACTCATATCCCTTGTCATCAAAGCCACAGAGTTGAGCCATCTTCTCATTAGCCTCCACAAGCCAACCGTCTTTGTCGTAGAACGACATTGCGATGAGGTTAGTTTCAAACATACGGATGTACTTATTACTCATCTCCTGATTGATACGCTCAGCCTCTACATCCAGAGTGATGTCCTTTACGGCATAGACAATAAAACAGGGTTTCCCCTTTTCTTTCTCAACGATAGCTGTACCTTCCAGATGACGCCAATCAGGTGATTCCCCAGTACCGATGTTAAAGAGACGGTTAAAATATCTGCTCTGCTCTTTACCCGCAATCAGTGATTGGGTGTGGTGTATGAAATCTTGCTGGTCGGCAGGCTCGAAACGACTGGTAAAAGCTTCGAGCGTCAATTCCTCCTCAGGAATCAACTGTCCATGTATGTTACGCATATGGTCAGTCCTGATGTTGTACTCGAATATATAAAAGTTTCCCATCTGAAGGGCCTGTTTCATCATCCCGTTGATATCCTCAGAACGATTGGTGGCGGCTCTGATCCTGGCACGGATGAGGCGACTCAACAACAGGGTGATGATGATGGCAATGACAGAACCTATCAACGCAAACAGGGCGATAGGCGAGGAGTCGTTATGTACGCGTTCAGGATTGAACCACTTATCGTGGATTGGTTGTAGTTCTCCTGATTGCTCCAGACGGGCGTATGCATCGTCAATGGCATCAATGAGCTCCTTGTCATACCCAATGATTCGCAGTTCGCCAGCAGGTATATCGATATCATCCAGTAAAAGACTGTCAAGACCATACTCCTTAATTTTCATTTTCAAAGGTGTTCCGCCCCAGATAAAATAGGCACGATGACCGTTGCGGATGGCAGATAAAGCCTCTCTGGGTGTGTGGTACTCTGTATGGAAAGGTTTATTCTGAATGGCCTTTATACGTAGTGCTACATAATCGTTGTCCTTCACCATCAGGGTGTCATCTTCCTTGAGCTCACTAATACTCTGGAGAGGCGTCTGACTCTTTCTTCTTACTACCTTCACAGGATAGTAGGTAATCATATTCTGTGTCATCACATAAGGATGCTTACTGTAGTTGTTGGCCAGAGCATGGATCAGGTCTGCCTCATGGTTTTCAAAGCTTCTGGTACATTGGAACCATTCTTGCATCATATAGCGATGAGGCACTTTCAAGTTGTTCAAGATAAGGTCGAGCACCTCAACATTATAGCCATCGGGCTCACCATTGTCGTTACGGAATTCATAGGGTGGGAATTCCCAGTCGCTCACAATGACGAGTGGGTGGTCTTCTGTATATTCACGAGCCCATTGTGCTTCTGTTGGCAAAATACTGCAGAGCACAGTCAGACAGGTGAGGAGTATGATCTTTCTAATCATTATTCGAATATCTTTTGCTGGTTAGTTTCGTTCCATGTCAATCAACTTACAAGGGATGGTGAACCATACATTGGTGCCTCTTCCCTGTGTGGAGGTCAAGTTGATCTTTCCACCCATATGCTGTACAAGTTCCCGACAGATACTCAGTCCAAGACCTGCACCATTACTCGACGCATCTGTTACGAAGCGTTCGAAGATGTCTTTAATCTGGTCTTTGGGAACACCTCGACCTGTATCTTCTACCGACACGGCAAGTTGATCACCCAGGTAGTCGTAATGCACAAGCACAGCGCCCTGGGTGGTATGCTGTACGGCATTGGTAAGGATCTTCTCCAACACAATGCCAATGTTACTCATATCGATGTCAAGCACGAGCCTCTTGAAAGGTGCCTTGACAATATATTCCACACCAGGCATTTTATGATTAGCCCAGAGACTCTCGCACCGGGCAGTGATACTCGTAGCGAAATCGGTAGGCTGCGGGTTGATAGTGATCATATCTGCATCTAGTCGTGAGAGGAAAAGGATGTCGTTGATGAGCTTCAGCAACTGGGCAGAGTTTGATTTGATCTCATTGATAAATACGGCCTCGTCTTCTGCATTATGATCCTTTTGGAAGAGTTCAGCAAATCCCACAACAGAAGTTAGTGGGGTACGGATCTCAAAACTCATGTTATGGAGGAAAGCATTCTTCACTACCTCTACCTCCTGGGCTCGTAGTGTCTCCTGGGCCAGTTTCTCCTCAATAGCCTTCAGCTCACTGATGTCACGACACATGCCGAAATACTCTTTCAATTCTCCCTTCTCATCATAGAAAGGAATGAAATGGAACTGTAGATGTAGGAGATGCCCCTGACGTCTGATGGTAGTCCTCACGTCGAGGTGTACATGGGTAGCAGTCTTGTTATCCATATTGTTCAGGAAGCGCTCGGTACTTTTCTTCCATTTTGGATCGATCAGGTTCAACATCCTGGTCTGAGTTAGCGAGAGGCGTGCATGGTTGGCCTCATTGAAAAGGATGAGCGTGTGGGTAGTCAAGTCATATTTAACCATCTTGATACCTCCAACCTTCAACACATAGTCGATGTTTTGGATATACTCTGATACTTCGTCGTTGGCCTTTTGCAACTCATGAATATCCTGCAATAGGTGCTGGTATGACTCGGCTAATTCTGTCACGTTGCGACCTGTACCATAGATGGCAAGTAGTTTCCCTTCGGCATCACGTACTGGGGTAAGTTGCAACTCGTAATAAAGTTTGTTTCGTTTCAGCATCCTGTGCAGTGGACGTTCGTCCTCACCTTGATAGATTTGTGTGAGGTACATATGTTCAAAGTGTTCTACGTCAAGGTTAGGCTCTCCCACCACATCCTTGATGGAGATCTTTTGATCTTTAATTACCTGTAAATCTACACCTAAGGCTGAGAGTGCCTTCTGATTGATATCCACGATATAACCTTGTGCATCATAGGCAACCATATCTACCATCACAGAGTTGAAGATAGCCTGATAGCGTAACAGAGTATTCTTTACCTCAATCTGGCGCAATAGTTCCTTGGTCACATCACTACGGGTGCAGAGGATGGAGGTAGGATGTCCGCTTTTATCCCGACGTAATACACTCAGTGCTACGGTGTAGTTGTGCCCTTGGGTCTCATCCTCGTTATCATACATCTGAATGTTCAAGTTTACATGCTCCTCTTTCTCTTGAACAATGTCATCGATGGCACGTTGTAGCCTCTGAACATCCTTGGGCCTGTAGCGATATACAAAGGTGTCAAGTGAAGTGTTTTGCTGGGCCTTACCTTGTTCGTCAATCCAGGTGAACTGTTTGGTTAAGATGCTATATGTCCATAGACTCACATGACTTGTCTTTAGGATGAGCGACAGACGGGCATTGCTCTTTCGTACGGTCTGTGTCAGATGTCTCTCTCTGGCGCGATATACGATGTAGTAGAGTAATAAAAGAAAGGCGATTGTACCCAAAGTCCCAGCAAGGTTCCATATCCAGGCAGGGATACCAGTGTCCCGACGGTCAGGATAGAACCATTTGTTCTGGATGGGTTGCAGTTTGTCTGCAGCTCTCAGAGCCACATAGGCGCTATCAATGCGGTCCAGTAAGTGATGGTCACGCGACATGAACTTATACTCACCATAGGGAATATCGATGGGTAACAGTTCCAACTTGTCGGTATGGTATTTTCGCATGAGCCATTTCAGGGACATGGTATTCCAGAGGATGATGCCATTATCTTGTGTCATCACATCTTGGATGGCAGTCTTCATGTCATCATAGGGCACAATCTCTTTAGCCCAACCCTGTTTCATGAGATAATAATGACTAAAACTCCCTCCATGCACAATCACACGGTAGTTCTTCAGGTCTTTACCTTGACGGATATGGATAGGCTGATTTTGAGGTACAACGATACTATGGGTAAAGAGCTGGACGATGTTCTTACTATAGAGACTGTTCTCTCTGGAATAATCTGCATCCATTCGTAACATCAGGTCGCTCTTTCCATTTTTCAGGTCTGCCTGAGCTTCTAAGGTAGGCTTCAGTTTGATGACGTAGGGAATGTCAAGTTCCTTAAAGATGAGTTTCAGTAAGTCGATGTTATAACCGTCTGGTTCTCCATTCTCATTTAGGAATACGTAGGGCCAAAGGTCCCAGGCATCTTCGTAAATCAAAGGGTGTGCCGTGGTATATGTTCTCGTTGAATCTGTCTGGGCCATGCCTGTCTGCCATGTCCATAGACAGGTAAATGCTACCACTATATACCTTATTTTATTTATAGAATATAATTTCATGCTTCATTTTTTATTTCACAAGGAATCCAGAACCAGAAGGTAGAACCATGCCCTTCTCCCTCTGAGTTCACGCCAATTTGGCCGTGGCAGGTCTCCACGATCGCTTTCGATATGTTTAGTCCCAAACCTGTACCCTGTACGTAGTCGTTCAGTTTCACGAATCGCTCAAAGATCTTGTCCTGATCCATCTTTGGGATACCAGTACCTGTATCCTCGCAATAGAAATACAGACCTCCGTCACGTTGCTCATAACCTACTTTGATATGCCCCTCATGGGTATATTTCACAGCGTTGGTGACGAAGTTTGTGATTACCTGTTGCACACGTTCCTTGTCGAGGGTAGCAATGAGAGTCGTGTAGGGGTTTTCTTTTATAAATGTTACGTTAGGATTCTCAATGCGCTGAGCCAGTGACTTACAGATATTCTCAAAGTCTGTGGCGAAGTCTGTTTCCACAGCATGTATGTGAATACTGCTACCACCATCGATGGCCGACACAGCCAGGATGTCATTGATCAGTCGGAGCAGCATATCGCAGTTGTTCATGATTACGCGCACGATCTCTTGTTTCTCCTCTGGAGTCTCCAACATTGAAAGTACATCACTGAAACCAACAATGGCATTTAATGGTGTACGGATCTCATGGGTCATATTCGCCATGAACACACTCTTCATCCTTCCAGAGTTTTGTGCACGCTCTGTCTCCTGCTTCAGCTGTTCCTGTTTCTTAATCAGGGGCGTTACGTTACGCATGATACCATAGGTGCCCAGTTGCTTTCCATTCTTATCGTGGTAAGGTACACTGTCGATAATATTCCACTGTAGCTCTTCTCCCTCATGGAAGAAGGGGTGGCAGAGTGCCAGTTCTGTCTTTGGCTTCTGCAGTCTGTTCTCTGGATCAAGCAGATCATCCTTAAAGGTACTCTGCACAAAGTGTTCCCTAAGTTCATCGAAATCCATGGGAGGCATTGAGGTCTTCAGACCCTTATAGAATGTCACGGTCCTGTCGGCGAAAGTGGTTCGCCAGAAACGCATGTCACAGCTATCCATCAGGTATTGGATCTCATTTTCCAGATTCTGAATTTCCTCATTGGCACGGCGTATCTCCAGTCCGTTCTTCTTGCTCTGCAAATAGAGCTCTCTTTCCTGGGTGACATCGCGGATCGAGAAGGTGATATAGATTAGCTCTCCCTCCTCATCATAGATGGGGTGCACACGCATTTCTGTATGGCAGTTCACACCCCGCTCGATAATAACACTCTTAGAACAGAAGTAGAGTTCTTCCACATGTCTGTTTGACAGCACATCTCTGAAGGTGGGCATGTCGTAAAGGGTCTTCTCGAAATAGTAAGGATCATTCTCTGACTGGAAATTCAGGATTTCTCGCATCTTTTGATTAACGGTGAGCAGATGTCCGTCCTTGTCATAGAACGCCAGGCCTACCAACGATTGTTCGAAGGTTTTGCGGTATTTATCGGTGAGTTCCTGTTCTTCACGCTCTTGCATAATACGCTCGGTCTGGTCTGTCAGCGTACAGAAGATGTTGGTTGGTGTCTTCTGGCCCCCGATATATTCTGCCACTCCCTGGTCATGCATATAGCGCCACTCTCCGGTATGCTTTTTCCCACTCATATCCCAGCGGAAAATGCACTCTGCAGTCTTGACATCTCCTCTGATAAGACTGATCAGGAAATCACGATAGAGGTGATGATCTTCAGGATGAATGAATTCAAAACTCTCTTCGTAGCCCATTCCCTCCTCAGGCAGCAGATGCCCATGCAGGTTATAGGCGTAGCGTTGGCGCAGATCGAGTCTCAATACGTAATTGTCATTCACGTCAAGCGTGTGCTGCATGATGTCATAGATCTCCTTACTCTCTTTCACACGTTTGCGGATACGCAAAATACTGATACGGTTGATACACCAGGTAATGATGAAGGCAATGGCCGTTACTCCTACCATCAATACCGAGGTGGTATCGAGAAAATCTATCAGGAGGGGTGTGATATGTAGGAGTATAATGTTCATACGTTTTCTTAATTAATCATCTCTGTTTTTTTCTCTCTGCTAATCATCTCACATGGAATCATCACATAACAGGTGGTGCCTTTACCATGTTCCGATTGGATCTCGATCTGTCCACCCATCTGCTCCACCAGTTCCTTGACGATGGGCATGTCGAGACCGGTATTGCTGAGCAGGTTCATGTCATTTCTGGCAAAACGGTCGAACGCGTGGGGAAGGGCTTCCTTGCTGAGACCGATGCCTGTATCTTCCAGTACGATACTCAGTTCGCCGTGGTGGTATTCGTATTTTGCACGAACCACACCTTCCTTGGTGTAGTTGGCGGAGCAGCTACAGATCTTTTGTATCACCTGTCCGAGGTGTTGTTCATCGATATTCACCACCAGATGGTTATAGGGATTGTCAACAATGGGCTTCACACTTGGCTCTAATGCACTCCACCCCAAATAGCACCATCCGTCGAAAAGGGCCGCAAAGTCACTTGGCTCCATATTGAACTCCACCATTTTTGCATCAAGCCTGGAGATGAAGAGGATATCGTTGATCAGATTCAACAACTCGTTGGTGTTTTGCTTGATCTCTTGTGCAAATACAGGCTCATCCTCCGGATCGTGGGGGCTATTGAAGAGTTCTGCGAATCCAAGTACGGCGTTCAGAGGTGTTCTGATCTCATAGCTCATGTTCATCAGGAAGGTGTTCTTCAGATCCTCGGTCTCATGTGCCTTCTTGGTTTCCTCGATCAATCGCATCTCTGTATATTTCATCTCCGTCTCATTGCGACACATACCGAAATACTGTGTCACGTTTCCATCCTTGTCTGTCATGGGGATAAGACTGAAGTTCATATACACATCTCTTTTTTGCTCATCATGGAAAATGGTATGAAGCACCTCTGAGATATTACCGGTTTTACCCTGATCCATACGCATGAACAGACCTCTGAGCTTTCTTCGGTCGGACACATGGATCAGCGAGGCGCAACGGATCTGTGACAGACGATATTGGATTTTATTCAAGTCACTGTAAATGCGCAGTTCATGGCGCCTTGGATGGTAGGTGATCAATCTGACTCCACTCGTCTTCAGAGTGTAGTTGATGTTCTGGATATAGGCCTGGATCTGTTTGGTGGTATGTTGCAGCAACAAACTCTCCTCTTCCTGTTTGTGATGCGATTCCACCATTTCTGTAATATTGCGTCCTGCAGCCATGACACCATGGAGTTTTCCCTTCTCATCGCGTATCGGGCTGAGGATGGCCTCGTAGTAACAGGTTCCTCTGAGGTTCAGATCTGGGATGCGCTCATCCTCCCGTTTCACCTGATCGATGTCGGTGATCGACGACAGTCGGATACTGTCATACAATTCCTGAATATTGATATGGCGGTATGAGGGTATATCGTTAATATGAACATTCTTTTTTAGAAATTGTTCGCGGTCTGCAATCATGAAGGTCTCACAGGCTTTCTCGTTCAGATCCACCAAACGTCCGTCAGCATCATAGTAGATCATATCTACCAACGAGGAGTCAAACACAGTTTGGTATCGCAATGACAGACTGTGGGTGTTCTCATCTCTGCGCTTGATCTCGGTAATATCGCGCTGGATACCCAACAGTACCTTGGGGTGGTGTTTTCGGTCACGTTTTAATATGGAGAGATTCACCTCATAGGTCTTCTGCCCTTCATAATCCTTCACAAGCATGGTTTCCGAGAGACTTTCCTCGTTCATGATGGCAGTTATCCGCTTGCGCAGTTCTCCAAAATCCTCATGGTTAAAGAACTGCGAGAAGTCAATGGGCATGTAGGTAGTCCTGGATGCTGTCTCGCTAGAGAGCAACGTAAACTGCTTCTCAAAGTCATAAGTCCATATCTGAGTCTTGTTTGAGTCCAGCACGAGGCCCAGTTGGGTGTTCAATTGTCTGGCCCGGGTGTTCACTTCTTTTTCGCGAAAATAAAACAAACGGTTTGAGAAGATCATAACAAACACACCGATCAGTAAGGCCGCTACCAGATAGGCCGACAAGTGGTGACGGTCTGCAATGGTATCCAAGGTCTCCGCTTGGGCGTAGACCACCATGGAGAAGACCAATAGCAGCAATGTCGTTGATAATCTTAATCTGAGATATCGGGCCATTTGATGATTATAGCTAGGTTTTTGGTGGCGAAATTAATCATTTTTTGCGAAACAACAAAGAAAAATTGCAAAATATTTGGAGGATTGACAGAAAAACGCTACTTTTGTCAACAGAAAACGCTAAAACTTTGTAAGAATATGATAGATGTAAAAGAAACTTTGAAGAAAAGTGAAGAGCGCATGGAGATGGCTGCGATGTTCCTTGAAGAGGAGCTGAATCGTGTCCGTGCAGGTCGCGCTAATGTGGCGATTCTCGATGGTGTTCGTGTAGAGCTCTATGGTAGTAAGGTGCCCTTGAATCAGGTGGCAAATGTCAGTGTGCCTGATCCTCGTACTATTGCCATCAAACCTTGGGATCGTAAGGAGATCCGTAATATTGAGAAAGCTATTATGGATTCTGATGTGGGTATCACCCCGGAGAACAATGGTGAAATCATCCGTTTGAACATCCCTGTACCTACCGAGGAGCGCCGTAAGGATCTTGTGAAGCAGTGCAACAAAATTGCTGAGAAAGCAAAGGTTGAGGTACGAAATGTACGCGCGGATATCAAGGATAAGCTGAAGAAAGCCATCAAGGACGGTCTCTCAGAGGATAATGAGAAGGATGCTGAGCTGGAGCTTCAGAAACTCCATGATAAGTACATCAAGAAGCTCGACGACTTGATGGCTGCGAAGCACAAGGAGATCATGACTGTTTAATTGCCCGATGTTCCCCGCTATGAAGGGACTCGTCATTAAGAATACAGGCAGCTGGTACACCGTTCGAACGGACGATGGCCAGCTGATTGATTGTAAAATTAAGGGCAATTTCCGCCTGAAGGGCATCCGCAGTACCAATCCGGTAGCAGTGGGCGATTGGGTACAAATAGTACCTAACAATGAGGGGACGGCTTTGATTACGGAGATTGAAGACCGCCGTAACTATATCATCCGCAAGAGTATCAACCTCTCCAAGCAGAGTCATATCATTGCGGCGAATGTGGATCAGGCCTTTCTGGTGATAACAGTGGTCAATCCCCAGACCTCTACAACGTTTATCGATCGCTTCCTGGCTTCGGCAGAGGCATATCGTGTGCCGGTGGTATTGATCTTCAACAAAACTGACATTCTGGATGAACAAGCGCTGCACTACCAGCAGATGATGGTCCACCTCTATGAATCGATTGGTTACGCCTGCAGGCAGATTTCTGCTTCGAGGGGCGACGGTGTGGAGGAGTTGCGCCCCTTGCTTGAAGGAAAGGTTACGCTCCTGAGCGGCAATAGTGGAGTGGGGAAGTCTACCCTCATCAATCAGTTGATACCTCACGCTAATCTGCGTACGGCAGAGATCTCTGATGCTCATAATCTCGGGCAGCACACGACTACATTCTCAGAGATGATCTCGCTGCCTCCCCTCTCGTCATCCCGAGCGCAGTCGAGGGATCTCTCCACTCCGGTCGAGATGACAGCCCTTAGCTGGCTGATTGACACACCGGGCATCAAAGGTTTTGGAACCTTCGATATGGAACCAGAGGAACTTACCAGTTATTTCCGTGAGATATTCCAGTTCTCCAAAGACTGTCGTTTCTCAAACTGCACCCATACCCATGAACCGGGTTGTGCAGTGCTCCAGGCTCTCGAAGACCATTATATTGCCCCAAGCCGTTACCAGTCCTACCTCTCGATGATGGAAGATAAAGATGAAGGAAAATATAGAGAAGGATATTAATATATGAATAGATTTGGAATTTCATGTCTCTTGACAATCGCCCCGCTCTTGGCTATGGCGCAAGAGTCTTCTAAGCCTACCAATCAGTCGGGGTTTATGAAGGCCTTATACTGGGTGAAGAACCTTATCGACTCTTCCGCTGTGAGGGGTGTCGATAGGTCATATATCGAACAGCCCAAGCGCCCTTGGGCTGTTGAGGTGCGTACCGATGCCAGTGATTCCAACCTGAAGATGAATACCGACCTTGATTTTGGTGATGGTGTGAAGGGCACGATGACTACTATCTCCGAGAAAGGCTTTACAACCTCTTTGGGTGCTTGGGTAGGCTATCGTGGCTATGGCTTAGGCTGGTCGAAGGAACTCTCAGGAGGCGAGGGAACATCCTTCTCCTTAGGTTTTGCAAGTGGTCGTTTTGGCATCAACTTCCGTTTAACCTCCTACCACAGTAACATGCCTGAGTTCTTATATACATTCACAGAGAATGGCCAAAATTATAAGGAACGTGATTATAATGAGATTGATGATCCGATCAAGGTGCGCACCGTGTTCCTTGATGCCTACTATCTATTTAATGGTAAACATTTCTCATATGCTGCAGCCTACGATCAGTCGCTCATCCAGCGGCGTTCAGCAGGCTCGCTGATGGTGGGGGTGATGTACGATCATACCAGTGCAGATTACAGTGCAAGCTCTAACTGGGGCTGGGTATGGGATATGAACGGGGTGGGACGCATGAAGTTCACCCAGGCAAATATTGGTTTAGGTTATGCTTACAACTGGGTGCCAGCCCGTGGTTGGCTTATTAGTGTCCTAGCTATGCCTACACTCACAGTGTATAATCGTACAACTCTCTATCACTATTCTTTCGGATTTTATACTGATAAGGAAACTTTCGAGGAGGCTTGGGAAGAGGCTTTGGAGAATCCGGAAAAGGCGCCTTTATTGGATACATATAACGTTTCTACCACTTCCAATAAAATCACGTTGAATTATGATGCCCGTATGTCGGTGGTCTATAACTGGCAGCGCACCTATCTGCGCGTTTATGGTCATTATAATAGATTCCATTATGGTAGTGGCCACACTTGGGGACGGCTTTACGACTGGAAGGTATATGCAGCTTTCGGATATCGATTCTAAGCGCATCGCTGTTCTGCTTTCGGGTGGTGTTGATAGCAGTGTAGTGGTGTACGAGTTCGCCAAACTCGGGCTCCACCCAGATTGTTTCTATATCAAGATCGGTCCGAAAGAGGAGAATGAGTGGGATTGCTCTTCGGAGGAGGATCTCGAGATGGCTACAGCAGTAGCCCATAAATATGGCTGCCGCCTTGAGGTCATTGATTGCCATCGGGAATACTGGGATCAGGTTACGCGTTACACCATGGAGAAAGTGCGGGCAGGTTTTACGCCAAATCCCGATGTGATGTGCAATCGCCTCATCAAATTTGGGGCCTTCGATGAGAAACGGGGCCACGACTATGATCTCATTGCCACAGGTCACTATGCCCAGACAGAGATCGATGAGGCTGGTCTTAAGTGGCTTGTTACCAGTCCGGATCCCGTGAAGGATCAGACCGATTTTCTGGCACAGATTTACGATTGGCAGTTACGGAAGGCCATTTTCCCGATTGGCCATTATGTGAAAGATGAGGTTCGCCAGATTGCTGAGCGTGAGCACCTTGTGAATGCCAAACGTAAGGACTCTCAAGGCATCTGTTTTTTGGGAAAGATTAGTTACAATGATTATGTTCGTCGCTACCTTGGAGAACAGCCCGGTGATGTTATCGAACTCGAGACGGGACGTCGTATTGGCGAGCATCGGGGCTTGTGGTTTCATACTATTGGTCAGCGTAAGGGTATGGGTTTTAGTGGTGGCCCTTGGTTCGTAGTGAAGAAAGATGTTACTAATAATATTCTTTACGTTTCTCATGGCTATAATCCTGATACTGCCTATAAACAGTCCTTCCTTATTCACGATATGCATTGGTTGACGCAGGACCTCTCCTCAATCCATGACATTACATTTAAGATTCGTCACACCCCCGAATATCTTCCCGGCAAACTTGAGCAGACTTCTGAAACCACCTTTCAGGTACATGCCCAAGACAGAATCCATGGCGTCGCCCCAGGTCAGTTCTGTGTCCTCTACGACCGACATCACCACCGCTGTTTAGGTTCCGCTGAAATCACCATTTAAAGAGGACCTCTGCATAAAAATACAGAATAATTTGGTTGATTCAAAAAAATACCGTACCTTTGCACCGTCTTTGCAAAGAATGGTTTAAGAAAATAGCTATTTAATCAATGAGAAAATATCTTCTGACGATGTTTTTATTGTGCTTTGCCTTCATGGCTCAGGCACAAATGAGTGATACCCAGGTTATGCAGCAGATTCAGCGTGAGATGAAGACGGGTGCGTCTCAGTCTCAGATCGCTACGCGCTTGATGCAGAAAGGTGTCACCATGCAACAGCTCCAGCGTGTACGTTCGCAATATGAGAGTCTAAATGGTGGTAAATCGACTCGTTCTTCAGGTGCAAATTCTGATGTGCTGGTAGAGGATAGCCGTTTGCGTGATATAAATGGCGCAATGTTGGTGGATTCTGCAGGTAATGCACTTTTTGCCCAGCAGGTAAAAGCTACTTCAGCCACTGATGTTGCCCGTGAGAAGATCAAGAAAGCCCAGTTAGATGATAATACTTATGAGGGTAAGGCCGTATTTGGTCGTGATATCTTCAATAAAAAAGCTCTCTCGTTCGAGCCGAATATGAATATTGCTACCCCTTCGAACTATGTCATTGGGCCTGGTGACAAGGTGTTTGTAGATGTCTATGGCGCTTCTCAGAGGTCTGAACAGCTCCAGGTAACGCCCGATGGCACCATCATGGTTACAGGTTATGGACCGGTTCATATTGCAGGTCTAACGGTGGCAGCAGCCAATGACCACCTGAAGGCAACCCTCGGCACGCGTTATAAGAGCTCGGAGGTACGCCTCACAGTGGGGCAGACCCGCACCATCTCGGTTAATGTGATGGGTGAGGTTGCAGCTCCAGGCACCTATGTCCTTTCTGCCTTTGCGTCTGTTTTCCATGCGCTTTATATGGCTGGTGGCGTTAATGGCATTGGTACGTTGCGTAACATCAAGGTGTTCCGTGGCGGTCGTCAGGTTACCTCGGTTGATCTCTACGACTATATCCTCAATGGCAAATTGACGGGTAATGTCCGTTTGGCCGACAACGATGTGATTATGGTTGGTCCCTTCGACTGTATTGTGGATATCGCAGGCTATGTCAAGCGTCCGATGGCTTATGAGATGAAGAAAAATGAGAGTGTCGCAACCCTGCTCAAATACGCAGGTGGTTTTGTTCCAGGTGCTTATAAAAAGGCTGTCCGCCTGAATCGTGTGGCAGGCGACAGATATTCTGCCTATAATGTCCCTGAGTTCGAGATGGCTGGTTTCAAACTGGCCGATGGCGACTCGGTCACTGTGGATTCCATTTTGGCTCGTTATGAGAATACTGTCACTGTTGCTGGTGCAGTCTTCCATCCCGGTCAGTATGACTTGGGTAGTAATCCCACCGTGCGTGCCTTGGTACAGAGTGCCGGTGGTGTTACTGAAGATGCCTTCCAAGGACGTGCAGTCTTACACCGTATGAAGCCCGATCGCACTTGGCGTGTGCTTTCTGTAGATCTTGAGGGTGTGCTCAATGGGACTGTGGCAGATATGACCTTAGAGAACGAGGATGTGCTCACCATTTCGGTTCGTCAGGATAAATCTAATGAACGTACCATCACCATCTTAGGTGAGGTGTTGTTGCCTGGTACTTACGAATATGCCGAGAATGAAACGATTGAAGACTTTATCATCCAGGCAGGTGGTCTGACCGATGCCGCTTCTACTGCTCGTGTTGACGTATCTCGTCGCATCATCGATCCGAAGGCCACCACTTATAGAAAGGAGATTGCCCAGACCTTCTCATTTACCCTGAAGAATGGTCTCTTGGTCGATGCCGATCGCAGTTTTACACTAATGCCTTACGACGAGGTGATGGTGCGCCGCAGCCCAGGTTATATGCCTCAGCGAAACATCATGGTCGAGGGCGAGGTACTTTTCGAAGGCAGTTATACCCTTGATAAAAAGAACCTCCGTCTTTCTGATGCTATCAAGATGGCTGGTGGTGTCACCGATCAAGCCTATATCCGTGGTGCCCGTATTGAGCGTCCGTTGAATGAAGATGAGAAATTCCGCTTGGAACATCTGCTGAAGATGGCACAGGTCCAAGGCGGCTCTGGTCTCGATGCCACCAAGATGGGTCAGGATACTGTTTATTATGTGGGTATTGAACTTGACAAAGCTTTGGCGAACCCAGGTAGCGACTATGATGTGGTGCTCCGTGAAGGCGACCGTCTCGTTGTACCAGAATATTCAGGAACCGTTAAGATTAATGGCAATGTGATGCATCCGAACACCGTAGCCTATATGCAGGGCAAATCGTATAAGTGGTATATCAACAAGGCAGGAGGTTATGGTATTGGTGCGAAGAAATCCAAGGCCTATATCCTTTATCAGAATGGTCTCGTCTCTAAGGTCAGCAAAGGCAAGATAGAGCCAGGCTGTGAGATTATTGTGCCCAATAAGACCCGCTCAGTTAATGAGAACATAGCAATGATTGCATCTCTTGGCACCTCATTGGCTACGATGGTGACCATGATTGCCACAGTTACCAACTTGATTAAGTCATTCTAACTCACACCCATAAACTGTCACCCTGAGCTTGTCGAAGGGGCTGTCGTTGGGAAAATAATTACATGTATGGAAGAAACAAAGAAAACAATAAGCAAACCAGCTGAACCGATTGATTTTGGTGCCGTTTGGCAGGCTATCAAAAAATATAAAAAACTCTATTATAAGACACTCGGAATTGCCTTTGTCGTAGCTCTTATCATTGGTTTTTCCCTCCCCCAAACATATAATTGCACAATTCTCTTGGCTCCAGAAACTGGCGGTGGAAGTAGTAATTTAGGTGGTCTGGCTTCTTTGGCTTCGTCGTTTGGCGTAAATATTGGTGGAGGAGTCACCCAAGGAGGTGATGCTATCACGCCAACTATTTATCCCGACTTGATGAAAAGTGTTGATTTTAAAACCTCACTTTTCCCCATCAAGGTAAAACGAAAAAAAGATAAAAAGGCTATGACCTACTATGATTATCTCAAATATGAGTGGAGAGTGCCTTGGTGGGAAGATTGGTTTGGCTTGACTGCTCCTGAACTCAAAAAAGATACATTGGTCAATACCTTTGAATTGACAGGCGAACAAGCCCGTATTGCTGGTTTAGCTATCAAGAATGTTCAATGTAAAATTGATAAGAAAACCGATTTGATATCCATAGATGTCACGATGCAGGATCCTTATGTGGCAGCGCAATTAGCAGACTCGGTGAGAAATCGCTTGCAGGATTTCTTGACGGAATATCGCACCAAAAAGGCTCGCCATGATTTGGAATATGCATTAAAATTAAATAAACAAGCCAAAAAGGATTATGAACGGGCTCGCCTTTTGTATTCGGAGTATATGGATGCGAACCAGGATATGACCTTGCTCACAGCCCAGCAGAAACAAAACGATTTGGAAAATGAGATGCAACTGCAATACAATAACTTTACTGCTACCAGCGCACAGGTGCTAGCAGCCAAAGCTTTGGTGCAGAAAGAAACTCCTTCCTTTACAACCATCCAATCGGCCACAGTGCCTTTAGGCCCCTCAGGCCCCAATACGAAGTTGATTATGTTGGTTTGTCTTTTTTTAGCCGCTTTTGGTACCACGATCTTTGCCCTTTACAAAGAGCACCAATTGAAACCTTTCTTAGGTCTATCTTGATGTTTATCTATCCTTCCCCCAATACACCATGCCAAAGGACTTGACATTCGGGGTGATGACATAAGAAACAAATATGACCGTTCTTTATTCCCAACGTGGGAATGTTTTGTTCCCAGTGTGGGAATATTTGATTCCCAAGATGGGAACAAAGACCAAGTTGTGATTCCCCCTAAACGTTACTACGAGAACCACAATGGCACCCGTCCCATGACACCTGATGTGGAACGCTACGTCCGCCAGACCATCAAGAACTACGGCTGGACCCAAGAACCCACCTTTCATGGCTATGTCGAGGAATATCTGTGGTAATCTATAAAAATTGAAAATACTTACAGTTTTCTTTGGTAGATTCCGAAAATAGTCGTACTTTTGCAAACAATTAAAGGGAATCGATTCCAAAAGCAGACCCTTTTTGGATGTATTTTTAACTTGGTTTATATCTAACGTCCTGGCAGTAAGCTTCTTACGTCTATTCGTTAGGAAATAGTATTTTGTCTAATTTAATAAAATTAGAATGAACATAATCAAAACTTCAATTGAAGGTTTGTTAATTCTGGAACCTCGACTCTTCGAAGATTCACGAGGCTATTTCTTTGAATCTTTCTCTCAACGAGAATTCGATGAGAAAGTCGGTAAGATTACTTTCGTTCAAGACAACGAAAGCAAGTCTAGTTATGGCGTGATGCGTGGTCTCCATTTCCAACGCCCACCCTTTACCCAGAGTAAATTGGTTCGCTGTGTCAGAGGTGCCGTTCTGGATGTAGCAGTCGATATCCGCAAAGGATCACCAACCTATGGTCAGAATGTATCTGTAGAACTGACCGAAGATAATCATCGTCAGTTCTTTATCCCCAAAGGATTTGCTCATGGCTTTGCCGTGCTTTCTAAAACGGCCGTATTCCAATACAAGTGTGATGATTTTTATCATCCAGAGGCAGATGGCGGTATCAGTATCCTAGATGATTCATTAGGAATCGACTGGATAATCCCTATAGATAAAGCTATTCTTTCAGATAAGGATACAACACATCCTATATTGAAAGATTTCGATAGTCCTTTTGTTTATAAATTATAATATATGGCAAAAACAGTTTATTTAGGCATGATAGGTGATATCATGCATCCGGGTTTGATCAACATTATCAATGAAGGTGCCAAATATGGTAATGTGATGATTGGTCTATTTACGGATAAGGCTATTGCTACACATAAGCGTTTGCCTTATCTTACATATGAGCAGCGTAAGAATGTAATTGAAAGTATCAAAGGTGTTTCATCTATAGTACCTCAGGATGAATGGAGTTATGTTCCTAATCTTGAGAAATATAAGCCAGATTATATTATTCATGGTGATGATTGGTTGTATGGTCCAGACAAGTATATTCGCGACGAAGTATTCAAGACCATGGAGAAACTTGGTGGCGAGGTAATTGAGATACCTTATACCAAGGGTATTTCTGCATCTGGCCTGAAAGAAGAGATTGATTCTTTAGGTGTTACGCCTCAGGCTCGTTTAGCTTCTCTTCGTAGATTAATCTCTGCCAAACCCATTGTTCGCATCCTTGAATCTCACAATGGATTGACAGGTCTGATTGCAGAACATACTTCTGTAGAGGTGAATGGTCAACATCGTGAGTTTGATGGCATGTGGGCTTCTTCGCTTACTGATTCAACAAGTAAAGGTAAGCCTGATATTGAAGCTGTTGACTTGACAACCCGATTGCATGATCTTAATGATACACTTGAGGTAACAACAAAACCTGTAATCTACGATGGTGATACAGGTGGCAAACTTGAGCACTTTGTGTTCACTGTACGTACACTTGAACGTTTGGGCATCTCTGCTGTTATTATCGAGGATAAGGTAGGTCTTAAGCAGAATTCACTCTTTGGTACCGATGCCATCCAGACACAGGATACTATCGAAGGTTTCTGCAATAAGATTAAAGCTGGTAAGGATGCCCAGATTACTCGTGACTTTATGATTATCTCTCGTTGTGAGAGTTTGATTGCAGGCAAGCCTGTGGATGATGCTTTGGAGCGTTGCCATGCTTATGTGGCTGCCGGTGCAGATGGTGTGATGATTCACTCAAAGAATAAGAGTGGTGATGATATTAAAGAGTTCTGTCAGCGTTTCCGTGAGAAGGATCCTCATACGCCAATTGTAGCTGTTCCTACTACTTATAATCAGTTTACAGAGGAAGAACTCGCAGAGTGGGGTATTAATGTGGTTATTTATGCTAATCATATGCTGCGTAGTGCATATCCCGCTATGGTAAAGTGTGCAGAACGAATTCTTGAAACTTCACGTAGTTTGGAGGCTTCTGATGAATACTGTATGCCTATCAAGCAGATTTTGAACCTTATTCCTGGCACTAAAAAGAAGTAAACTATGATTTCTCCAAAATTTTTCTATGATACATTGGCCTGCTATGGCATTGATTTCTATGCTGGTGTACCTGATTCTTTGCTGAAGAATCTTTGTGCCTATATCACAGACCATGCTGATGCTGCACACAATATCATTGCAGCCAATGAAGGTGGCGCAATGGGCTTGGCTGCTGGTCATTATCTGGCAACCAGCCAGATTCCTGTAGTTTATATGCAGAACTCAGGTGAAGGCAATATCATTAACCCTCTGGCTTCTCTGACTGATCCTGATGTATATAACATCCCTGTTCTGTTGGTAATTGGTTGGCGTGGAAAACCTGGTGTTCATGATGAGCCCCAGCATGTCAAGCAAGGTAAGGTAACAACTGGTTTGCTCAACGTTATGGGCATTGACTACACTGTTCTGAGCAAGGAAGAGGATAAGGCTGAAGCCCAGATTATGAAGGCAGTTGCCTTTATGCAGGCAACTAAACAGTGCTATGCAATAGTCATTGAGAAGGATACCTTCGATGCCTATACTCTTCAGAACGTAGAGAAGAACGACCTCACGATGAGTCGCGAAGAGGCTATTCAGACAGTTGCTGCTGCCCTTGGTGATAAGGATGCTATCGTTTCCACCACTGGTATGATCTCTCGTGAACTCTTTGAATATCGTACAGCGATGAACGAAGGTCATGAGCGTGATTTCATGACCGTTGGCTCTATGGGTCATGCTTCCCAGATTGCCCTTGGTATTGCTTTGGCAAAGCAGGACAGAAAGGTTTGGTGCTTTGATGGCGATGGCGCCAGCATCATGCACATGGGCAGTATGGCCATTGTTGCCAATAAGGCTCCAAAGAACTATGTTCATGTAGTGTTCAATAATGGTGCCCATGATTCTGTAGGTGGTCAGCCCACTGTGGGTCTAAAGATAGACCTTCCAGCTGTGGCAAAGGCCGTTGGATATAAGCAAGTACTCTCTGTTGATAATAAGGAAGATTTGAAGAAGCAGCTTTCTAATCTTGGAGAGGGGCCAATATTCCTTGAAGTAAAGGTAAAGAAGGGAAATCGCAAGGATCTTGGCAGACCTACTACCACTCCAATTCAGAACAAGGAAGCTCTTATGTCTTTCTTGGAAAAGTGATTCGTATATTTAGTGTAATTTGTGGTTGAGAATAAAAGTATGGAACCGATTAAAAGAAATGTGTTGCTGAACCCAGGACCGGCAACTACAACAGATACCGTCAAATATGCTCAGGTAGTTCCTGACATTTGTCCCCGTGAAAAAGAGTTTGCAGGTCTGATGAAAGGCCTGCGTAGTGATTTATGTAAGGTGGTACATGCCCCTGAGCCTGAATATACCTCAGTACTTTTCTGTGGTTCTGGTACCATCAATATTGATGTCTGCATTAACTCACTGGTGCCTGAGGGCAAGAAGATACTGGTAGTTAACAATGGTGCCTATAATACGCGTGCTGTTGAGGTATGTCAGATGTACCATATCCCTCACATAGATCTCAAATCTAGCGTTTATGAGCAGCCTAATTTGGCAGATGTGGAGAAAACGTTGAATGAGAACCCTGATGTGGCCGTGGTATATTGCTGCCACCATGAGACGGGTACTGGCGTATTGAATCCCATCCGTGAGATTGGTGCTATGGCTCACAAACATGGTGCTATCTTTATTACAGATACCACTGCTTCTCTGGGAATGATACCGCTCGATGTTGTGAAAGATAATGTGGATTTCTGTATGGCTTCTGCTCAGAAGGGCTTGATGGCTATGTCTGGTCTGAGTTTTATCATTGGTCGTAGGGACATCATTGAGGAGTCTAAGAATTATCCAACACGTTCATATTACTGCAATCTCTATATGCAGTATGAATGTTTTGAGAAGACTGGTGAAATGCACTTTACGCCTCCTGTGCAAACTATCTATGCTACTATTCAGGCTCTGAAAGAGTACTTTGAGGTAGGTGAGGTGGCTAAGTTTGCTCGTCATCGTAGAGTATATGAGGCTATCAAGAAAGGTGTTGCAGTACTGGGATTGAAAGAAGCCATTAAAGATGATATACAGTCTGGTTTGGTTGTTTCTGTGAAGTATCCTGATGATAATAACTGGAGCTTCGAGAAAGTACACGACTACTGTTATGAGAGAGGCTTTACCATCTATCCTGGTAAAATTTCAACCACAAATACTTTCCGTCTTTGTGCTTTAGGCACCATTGACGTGAAGGATATTGAGGATTTCTTTGTAGTGTTCAAAGAAGCATTGGTAGTAAACAAAATTCAAGTTCCTGCGAAATACAATTAATATGGTAACAACTGCAGTTATTATGGCAGCAGGATTAGGCAGTCGTTTTGGTAAGATGACTGAGACGATGCCTAAAGGTTTTATAAAGGTGGGTGGCCAGTCGATGGTCATTCGCTCTATAGAAACCTTAATTGCTTGTGGCATAAAGCGTATCATTATTGGTACTGGCTATAAGAAAGAGGCTTACGAAGCGCTTAAGGAAAAGTATCCCCAGATAGAATGTGTATTCAGCCCTCGCTATGCCGAGACCAACAGTATGTATACCCTGTGGAACTGTCGTGAGGCTATTGGTGATGATGATTTCATTCTTTTGGAATCTGATATTATTTATAGCAAGAATGCCATAACAGAGCTACAGGAGAATGAACATCCAGACATCATGCTGATTACACCAGTCACTAAGTTCCAGGACCAGTACTATGTTGAATATGATGAAAAAGGTACATTGACCCGTTGCTCGACTAACAAAGCGGTGATTGATGCGAAAGGAGAACTGGTTGGTATACATAAGCTATCCTCTTCTTTCTATCACAGATTGTGTGTTGAATATGAGAAGATTATTACAGAGAATCCTAAACTTGGTTATGAATATCAGCTGCTCTGGATGTCTCAGAATCTTTACCCTGTTTATGTTCACAATTCTTTAAATGTCAGATGGTATGAGATTGACGACGAAGAAGATTTGAAGTATGCAGAAGAAAAGGTTGTTCCCATTCTATTGTGATTTTGTTAGATTCATGTTTGTTTTAAGACGCATCATAAGGAAAATTGTTCGGACTTTTATAGATTATCGACGGAATGTAAAGGAATTTTTGCTCATTTGTCATGTCGCATCCAAACAGAAGACGGCTTTAAGAAAACTGGAAGGCAAACATACAATTAGATGCATTTTCTTTGCTTTATTTGAGGAAGTTTGGAAATGTGATTATATTTATCGTCTGATGGTGGAGAATCCTCGGTTTGAACCGATTATACTCGTATGCCCCATTGTGAATTATGGAAGAGAGAATATGGTTAAACGTATGGAAATCTGTTATGAATCCTTCAAACAAAAAGGATATAATGTGATGAAAGCATACGATGGAGTACATTATGTAGATGTTGTTAATAAATTATTTCCTGATATTGTATTTTATACAAATCCATATAATGGTTTAATTGATGATAGGTATTATATAAATAATTTTACTAATTTTTTAACAATATATGTTCCATATTATTTTGGAGAATGGAATAATTATAGGGCAATGTGTGATTTGCTATTTCACAATTTACTATGGAGGTATTATTTAGAAACTCCTACACATAAGGATTATGCACGTTTATATTCAAGGAACAATGCTAGAAATGTTGTTATAACTGGGTATCCTGGGATTGAAAGACTAATCAGACAAGATACAACAGTATCACTAAATGTTTGGAAGGAAAATAGCTCCAAGAAAAAACGCATTATATGGGCTCCACATCATACTATTGAAAAAAGTGATTTTTGCAATTATTCATGTTTTTTGCTATATTCTAACTTTATGATTGAAATGGCAAAGAAATATAGTAAAGAAGTACAATTCGTTTTTAAACCACATCCTTTACTTAGGAATAAGTTAGAGGAACTTTGGGGTAAGAAAGAAACAGAAGAATATTATTTGTGTTGGGAGGAAATGCCTAACACTTCAATTAAAGATGGTGACTATATGGATTTGTTTTTATCGAGTGATGCGATGATACATGATAGTGGCTCGTTTCTTGTTGAATATTTGTATGTAAATAAGCCTGTGATGAGGACATTGAATGAATCTCCTTTAGAAAAGGAGTTTAATTCTTTTGCATTGAAATGTTTGGAGCATTATTATTTAGCGCGTAACGAAATGGAAATCGAAGAGTTTATCCAAAATGTGATAAACAACGTTGATCCTTTAAAGGAGCAACGCACGAAATTTGTTAATGAGATATTAATGCCTAAGGGATCTCCTTCTCAGAATATCATAAACGATATTCTTGATAGTATTGATAACCAGATCTTATATCGTAATTAATGGCTCAATCTGTACGTTCACAACTTCTACATGGTGTCGCATGGAACTTCATTGAGAAGATCTTGATACGTGGAGCTTCTTTCTTTATTGGTATTATCCTGGCACGTTTGTTGTCTCCTTCAGACTATGGTTTGATAGGGATGTTAGCTGTCTTTATATCCATTTCTAATGTATTTATTGAAGGTGGGCTCGCTAAGGCACTTATTCAGCGCCAGGATTGTCAGGATATAGATTTTTCCACAGCTTTTGTAGCCAATGTGGGAATGTCGCTAGTGATTTATCTGATAATGTTTATCTCTGCTCCTTGGATAGCAGTTTTTTATGATGAGCCAATCTTGATAGATTTGACACGTATCCTTTCATTGAACTTCATTTTAGGCTCGTTTAATATCGTTCAACGAGCTAAAATGATGGCTAAAGTAGATTTTAAATCTTTAGCTCAGATTAATGTAATATCGACAATCATTAGTGGTCTTGTTGGAATTTTAATGGCATATTTTGGATGTGGCGTGTGGGCTTTGGTAGGTCAAACATTGTGCTCAACGATTGTTTTGATTATTTTATTCCCGATTTATTCGAAATGGAAGCCGTCTTTTAAATTTTCAATAGCTTCTTTTCGACAATTGTTTGGATTTGGGTCGAAATTAATGGTAACAGGAGTTTATTCTGTTGTGCTTAATAATATTAGTACGATTTGTATTGGTAAGTTCTATCGCAGTCAACAGTTAGGCTTCTTTACACGAGCCTCTCAATTTTCAGAATTGATTTCTACTACTTCATATGAAGTCATTGGAAACGTAACATTCCCTGTGCTCAGTGAACTTCAGAATGATAAATCTAAACTGGTGGAAGTATACCGTAAGTCACTATTCTTTACGGCCCTGATCATTTTCCCGATTATGATTTTGACAACGTTACTGGCAAGACCTATGATCATTGTATTGTTGACAGAGAAGTGGCTTCCTTGTGTAGTCTTGATTCAGTGGTTATGTCTAGCTCGAATGTTTACTCCACTTTCAGCTATCAACATGAACATATTAAATGCTGTAGGAAGGTCTGATTTGTTTATGAAGTTAGATTTCTCAAAATTACCACTTATTTTGTTAACTTTTGCTATTACGATTCCCATTAGTGTTGAGGCTATTGTCATTGGTGATTTCATATCTACATTTATATGTTTCTTCATTAATGCTTATTTACCTGGCCGGATGTTTGGATATGGAGCATGGGAGCAGATCAAGGATTGGCGGTATATTATTCTTTCCATTGTTATTATGACAGGGGCAGTCAGCTTGATTCTGTTTTTCATGACAAATGTCTGGTTACAATTATTTGTAGGTGGCTTGGTTGGCATATTAGTATATATTGGCTGTTGTTTGATGTTTAATGTGATCAATGACGATATGCTTGTAATAATGAAACTTAAAAAGAAATTATAATGCTGGAATCTTATATTATTCAACTTCCTAAATTTCTTGATACTAGAGGTAATCTTTCGTTCATAGAACAGCAGAATCATATACCTTTTGTTATTCGGCGTACATATTGGCTTTATGATGTCCCAGGCGGTGAGTGCCGTGGTGGTCATGCTTACAGAGAGAACCAAGAGTTTATTGTGGCATTGTCAGGTAGTTTTGATGTCATCCTTGACGATGGTCATGAAAAGAAATTATATACACTTAACAGATCATATTATGGTTTATATGTACCCAAAGGCCTGTGGCGTGAAATGGATAATTTCTCTACTAACTCGCTTGCAATGATTTTGTCATCTACAGATTATGATGCAGGTGACTATGTTCGTGACTATGATGAATTCTTAAAATTGAAGCTCGATGGCAAAATATAATGTATATGACTGTTCGATCATAGAGCTGAGCAAGCATCATAGTGATCGTAAAGGTAATATTTCGGTAGTGCAGAATTGTGAAACTGTACCATTTAATGTTAAAAGGGTATATTATTTATATGATGTTCCTGGTGGCGAATCCCGTGGGGCTCATGCACACAAAGATCTGAGTGCGCTGATTATAGCGGTTTCGGGTTCATTTCGAGTAACCTTGGATGATGGAATTGTAAAACGATCGTTTATTTTGAATAGGCCTTATCAGGGATTGTATGTGAAGCCGGGAATCTGGCGTGATCTCGATGATTTCTCATCAGGTGCTGTATGTTTGGTTCTGGCATCAGAAGTCTATCAACCAGAAGACTATATCAGAGACTATGATGTATTTTTAGAATATAGAAAAGAATGATACATAGATTAGCTGATTGTATGAACCCTAATGTGCCAGAATCTACTAAGATATGGCAATTCTGTGTGATTTTCCCAAATTGTAAGATAGGTGAGAACTGCAATATCTGTTCACATTGTCTCATTGAGAATAACGTGGTTATTGGGAATAATGTTACAATAAAGTGTGGTGTTCAGATCTGGGATGGTATTACGTTAGAGGATAATGTAATGATAGGCTCTAATGTGTCATTTACCAATGATATGTTCCCAAGATCCAAGAATAAAGAATGGAAACTCCTAAAGACAAGGATTCGTAAAGGTGCAACGATCGGAGCAGGTTCAACCATATTGCCTGGAATTACGATAGGTGAAGGTGCTTTCATTGCAGCAGGATCAGTGGTGACAAAAGATGTGCCGGCAGGAGAATTGTGGATGGGAAATCCTGCAAAGTATTATAGAAAAATAGATTTCTGAATATGAATATACCATTTTTAAGTCTTAAGGATGTAACAGCTCTGCATGGTGCAGAGATTAATGAGGCTGTTAGTAGAGTTGTCAATGGAGGATGGTACCTTCAAGGTAAGGAAAATGAGCGTTTCGAAGCGAACTATGCCAACTTTATTGGAACAAAATATTGTATAGGATGCGCCAATGGCTTGGATGCATTGATTTGGATATTCCGTGCATATATAGAGATGGGTGTGATACAGCCAGGTGATGAGGTAATTGTGCCTGCCAATACCTATATTGCTACTATTCTAGCTATTACGGAGAACGGGTTAAAGCCTGTACTCTGTGAACCTAAGCCAAACACTTTGGAGATTGATGATGACTTAATTGAAGGTTTGGTCACATCCAGAACCAAGGCAATTATGATAGTTCATCTTTATGGTCGTAACGCCTACACCGAAAAGATTGGCGCATTGTGCAAGAAGTATCAACTGAAACTCATAGAGGACAATGCCCAAGCGCATGGCTGCAAACATGTTGATGGACGTATGACAGGTTCTATTGGTGATGCGGCTGGTCATAGTTTCTATCCAGGGAAGAATCTTGGTGCCCTTGGTGATGGTGGTGCTGTCACAACCAATGATGAGGAATTGGCAAAAGCTATCCGTGCCTTAGCAAATTATGGCTCTCAAAAGAAATATGTTTTTAAATATACTGGTCGCAATAGTCGTTTAGATGAGATTCAAGCAGCCGTATTGGATGTGAAATTAAAGTATCTGGTGGAAGATAATCAACATCGTAAGGAGGTCGCTCATTATTATTATGAGCACATTACCACCCCATTGATTACCCTTCCTGATTTACTTCCAGATGATCAGAATGCTTATCATCTTTTCCCTATCTTGGTAGGTGAAAAGAAACGTGATGCATTACATGACTTTTTGGAGCAGAATGGAGTGGGAACAGTATGTCATTATCCGATAGCTCCGCATAAACAGGAGTGTTATGCCAATGCAACATGGAATACGCCTCAATTATTATTGCCAATTACCGAAAGATTGGCAGATGAAGAATTAAGTTTACCAATTGGACCTGCAATTGCATTTGACGAAGTAATGCAGGTCGTTCGGTTGATTAACTATTTTCTGGAATGAGGCCTTATTCAAAGAATGATGTAAAGGAGATTTACGAACACTTAATTAGAAGTGCTCGTAAAAATTACGATAACAGGCATCTAGGTAACGCTTTAACGGATATCGTTTCTGCCACCCATTGGGCATATAACTTTAACCAGTTTTATTTTGATCCAGAGAGCGAACAACTTCTAAAAACAATTAGTGATGTTTCTGTCAAGTTGGGCAAGATAGATAATCCTAAATCGAATCGATGCGTTCTGATAGATTCTTTTTTATTAGATAATAGGGGCCTAAGCCAGCAATATCTTCGTGCTATGATATTTCATAAAATGGAGATCCTTGTGGTTTATACAAATAAGAGAGAACCTATTGGGAATGATATTTTGAATGAGATTAGTTGTTACGAGAAAGCATATCTCTTATCATTCCAGGAACAGATTAGTCCATTTGATCAGGCAAATCAAATTGTTAAAACGATTGTGGAATTTGCCCCAACTCGTATCTTCCTACATATTAATCCTTGGGATGTAGTCGCACTTATGTCATGCAATGCCATACGTGGCTCAAAGAAGTATAATATTAATTTGACAGACCATGCTTTTTGGCTGGGCGCGTCGTTCATAGATTTTAATATTGAATTTAGACCGTATGGTTTGACGGTAAGTATGGAAAAGCGAGGTTTGAATAAGAACCAATTAATAGCCTTACCCTATTATCCTGTTACGCCAACAATGTCAGAGTTTAATGGATTCCCTCAGCTTCCCACAAACGCTGTAAAAGTTTTTACTGGCGGCTCTTTGTATAAGATGTTAGGTAAGAATGATATCTTTTTCCGTATGATGGATAGTATTCTTAGTGTAGCTTCAAATGTCTATATCTTAGTGGCAGGTTTTGATTCTGATAAGAGATTTGAAGAAAAATGTACTTCAATGTTGTACGGGAATCGTGTGGTTCAAATTGGGGTAAGAACTGATATTGATGAGGTGTTTATAAATAGCGATATCTATCTTAATACATATCCGATGATGGGTGGATTAATGGTACAATATGCAGCTAAACATGGGAAACCAATTATCGCTTATCATGATGAGGGAGATGCTATGAACGCTGTTGAGGAGGTCGTAAACTATTATCAGAATGAATTTCAATCTTTCACAGATATAGCAAATATGGTGACATATGCGAAAAAACTGATAATAGATAAGAACTTTAGATATACTCAAGGAAAGATGTTGCAGGATGGAATGATGACGGCTGAGCGATTTAATAAAGAGTTTTATGATGCTATTACAATGGGTGAGACCTCATTTAAATGGGGAAGAGATTCTATTGATTATGATACTTTTTTCAATCGATATTTACAATTGGAGAATCAGAATGGATTTACTGCAACAATGCATCTTGTCAAAGTGCAAAAGTTTGCTTTATTAAAAAAACTTCCTGGTTATAGATGTAGGATGATATCTTTCCTTTTAGAAATGATTAAAAGTATTTCGTTTAAAGGTGCACTTGTAAAAGTTGTGAAGAAATTATGCGGAAGATTATAAAGAGATTAGTCACGCTTCTTGTATGGATAGTAAGTAAATTATATCCATATTCTTTTAAACAACGTCTTCGTGATATTCACAATGAATTATATACAATGTGGATATGTAATTTTATTGGGAGATTTGGACAGCGTTCAAGAATTGAGTATCCTTGTAGCTTTCCTGGGGATGGACGTAAACGGATTTCTATCGGAAGTGATACTATTATTCAGAGCCATTGTATTCTTGCATGTTGGGAAAAGTATGGAGATCAATTATTCTCTTCATCAATAACAATTGGTGATTATTGTAATATTGGTGACTATAATCATATAACCTCCTGTAATAAAATTACTATTGGTAATGGTTTGCTGACAGGTCGGTATGTATATATTGGCGATAATGCTCATGGTGGTCTTTCAAAAGAAGAAGCTGAAATCCCACCAGCAGATCGAAGATTGTGTTCAAAGGGTGAGATATTAATTGGTAATAATGTTTGGATTGGTGATAAAGTGACAATTCTTGGTGGTGTGACCATAGGTGATAATGTAATTATAGGAGCAAACTCTGTGGTGACACATGATGTGCCGAATCATTGTATTGTTGCTGGAATACCTGCAAAAGTTTTAAAAGCATTATAATTGTTCCATTTTTAATTAATCGTAGGTGATAGACAATGATAGAATCTTCAATTCAAAAGTTTTTGAAGGAGAAGTATAATCCAGAAGGATCAGAGCTTAGAAATGCTCAATATCGAATGTTGGAGATGCTTTGTTTTATTGATCAAATATGTCAGGAAAATGATATAATTTATTGGCTGGATGCTGGCACTTTGTTGGGAGCTGTACGACATGGAGGTTTTATCCCTTGGGATGATGATGCTGACGTATGTATGCCGATAGAAGATGCAAAACGATTTAAGGATGTTATGCTAAAACTGTCAGCTGACAATGAGTTCATTTTGCAATGTAGGGAGACTGATCCTGGATTCTTTGGCCCATGGTTTATTTTGAGAGATAGAAAGAGTGAGTATTTACAAGATAGCAATTTACATCAGGCTCGTAAGTATCGTGGCTTGCAAGTTGATGTCTTTACAGTTGCGGATCACAATGTCGCTATTCTCAGAAAGCTTTCTATAAGTCTTGAATATAGGTTGATAACAAAATCGTTGTTGAAGCGGCGTTTTTCGAAGACTCTAGAACTGTCAAGTACATTTTGGTATAATTTCTTATATCATTTTGTTTTTAGATTTTTTGACGTGATAGGATTGTTGTTTTCTAACAAAAAATATTTTACATACTCCTATGGAATAACGTTTAATGATACACACTTAAAAGAACCGATCTTTCCCCTTAAGAGAATACTTTTTGAGGGTAAGGAGTTTAATGCTCCAAACGATACTGATCGATATCTTACAGAAGATTATGGTGATTGGCGTAAGATTCCAAAGGAAAATGAAATTGTAACTCATCATGTAAACGTGAAGTTTTATGATGAAGTAAGATGATTATATGGACGTATCAGTAATTATAGTCAATTATAACACAAAAGAACTAACCAAAAATTGCATTGATTCTATCTTTGCGCAAACTTCAGGAGTTACATTTGAGGTGATTCTTGTAGATAATGCTTCTACGGATGGTAGCGTAGAATTGTTTAAGAAAGATGGCAGGATTTGTTTTGTTGAAAGTGGTTGTAATCTTGGTTTTGGAAAGGCTAATAACCTTGGCTTTCAATATGCTGAAGGGAAATATTTGTTTTTGTTGAATTCTGACACGATTCTTTTAAACAATGCAATAAAGTTGTTTTTTGAAAAGATGGAGTCTGTTGGCCCGGAGGTCGGATGTATGGGGTGCCTATTACAAGATTCAAATCGTCAATATGTACATTCTTATGCAGAATTACCCAAGGTGAGTAATATGTTGGGGGCTCTTATATGGAAACAATTCTTTTCTTTTCTCGGTTTTGCAGAATGGAAAATGGATGCCATTGAAAATAGGAAGCCTGATTCCTCGTTCTTTCAGGTTGAATATGTAACAGGTGCGGATCTTTTTATGAGGAGGAGAATAATTGAGAAATGTGGCTTATTTGATCCAGATTTCTTTATGTATTATGAAGATTCTGAATTACAATGGCGTTATACAAAACAAGGGTCACTAAGTTATATATATGACGCTCCGCAAATTGTGCATTTGGAAGGGCATAGTTCTAAAAAGGGATCCTCTAAGAAACGTCTGATAGTATTCGATGGAATGCTGAAATATATGTCAAAAACACAAAATCGCTGGAAGGTTCTTGTTTTACGGCTTTTGTTGTTAATCAAGGCTCCTTATATGATTCGTTTTTTGAGGTTTAATACGCGCGAGAGTAAAGACTACATACGTATAATATTAGGTGGACATTTGAGTTTTATGTAATTTATAAAGTTTGACTAGTATGAAAATATTATATGATCACCAAGCCTTTGATATGCAGCGTTATGGAGGAGTTTCTAATTGCTTTGTTCAGCTGATCTCCAATTTGCCGAAAGGAGTAGAATATGAGATATCACTTCATGAGTGTGGTAATATTCATCTTGGAAATAGTAGGCTTGTTGATACAAAACCTAAAATTCAATTTCCTGAAAATTTTATTTTGAATAGACATTTTAAGGGGCAAACGATACTATATGATTGGTATAGTAAAACATTTCCTTCGAAAACTCCAGATGGGCGTAATAGATTATACTCAATATCAAAATTGAGTCAGGGTGATTATGATGTGTTTCATCCAACATTTTTCAATCCATATTTCCTCCCTTATTTGAATGGGAAACCATTTGTCCTTACTGTGCATGACATGATACCTGAGTTGTTTTATTCTAAGAATCATTTTCAGGTGAAGGTTAAGCCTTTACTTTGTAAAAAGGCTGCTCGTATTATAGCTGTATCAAATAAAACAAAAGAGGATTTGGTGAATTTACTTCATGTTCCAGAAGAAAAAGTGACTGTGATATATCATGGAGCACCAAATTTTGATGATATATCATTGAAACCTATATTTGATGGTCGTTATATTCTATATGTTGGGCAACGTGATAGATATAAAAGCTTTTTGCCAATGCTAAAGTCCTTGCTCCCTGTTCTTCAGCGGTATCAGGACATTAAGGTTGTTTGTACTGGTCCGAGTTTTACAAGAACTGAGGCCCTATTCATAAAGGAGGTAGGTTTGTTTAATAAAGTCATTCATTTACAAGCAAATGATATAGAACTTCAAAACTTATATGCTCATGCGCTTTGTTTTATATATCCTTCAGTTTATGAAGGTTTTGGAATACCTATTCTTGAAGCGTATAGTGCCAACTGCCCAGTTTTGCTTAACTATGCAAGTTGTTTCCCTGAAATAGCGCAAGATGCTGCATTATATTTCCATTTAGACGATAATTCTTCGGATTTAGATGTAATAATGGAAAGCTTTCTTCAGATGAGTGAATATGAAAGAGAAGCGCTTTTAAATAAACAGCGACAGCGTTTGGAATATTTCTCTTGGCAGAAATCAGCAAGAGAACTTGCGAACATATATGTTTCGTTACTATAAAGGAAAGAATGAAGGTTATAAGATGAGATTGTATATTATTACTCGTGAACCATTTCCTGAAGGTTTGGCTGCTACCAATAGGATAAAATGTTATGCGAAGGCATTCCTTTCTAAAGGTGTCGAATGCAAAGTTATTGTATATGGTCGAAATAATTTCTCTGAGAACATTTTACCAGAGGGTATTGCAGAAGGGATTACTTATGAATATATTGGAGGTTCTGTTCATCGCATGAAAGGTAGGTTGAGAGCTAATATCCAATCGCTTTTCCTCTATATAAAACTTCTAGTTTTTTTGTATTCTTCCCTTAATAGTGGTGATGTGGTTTTGGGATATAACCAAATGGTTGGTCAATTGACGTGGTTATTGATAAAAGTAGTTCATTCTCGAAAAGCATGGTATATATCAGAATTGTGTGAGCTACCTTATGGAACAGGCTGCGAGAATAAAATGACAATTATGCAAAGAAATTATGCATATAAAAAACTATTTCCTCGATATGATGGAATTATAGCTATATCTGAGGCCTTGGTTAAAGAGGCTCGTCATTACTGTTCTCTGTCTACAGTTATTTTGAAAATACCAATCCTGGTAGATTTTGAGAATTATAATATTCCAGACAAATCATTATCTGCAGACTATCCCTATATTTTTCACGCAGGAACACTATATGAGCAGAAAGATGGCATTCTGGGTATGATTGAGGCTTTTGGTATTGCTCTTAAAAAGTCAAATCTACCTATTCATTTCGTGCTAACAGGCTTTCCGGACAAGTCTCCACATAAAAAGGAGATAAAAGCTATAATCTCTAAATATAATATCGGTGAATATATCCATTTTTTAGGATATGTATCTTCAGAGGAATTAAGAGAGTATCTTGCAAAAGCATCGTTGGTTATTATTAATAAATATCCAACTCAGCAAAACAAATATTGTTTTTCAACGAAACTTGGGGAATACATGGCTGCTGGTAAACCTTTGATTATTACACGTGTGGGAGAGGCGATGAATTGGCTTACTGATGGGTATGATTCAATGATGGTTGATCCAAATGATGTAGGCCAACTTTCTGACACAATATTTAAGGCCTTTAGTGATGTTACAACCTTAAGGATTATAGGAGAAAACGCAAGGAAAAGTTGCCAAAGTTTTTTTGATTATCGGAATTATAGCGCGTCTTTGTTGGAAATGTTAAATATGTTCTCGACTAAACAAATTTCTTGAGTAATATGAGAATTGTAAGTAAAATCAGGTCAGTTGTCGACGAGCCAAGAAAGCTTCTTGACTATATATTATTTATGTTTTTTAAGTCATTAAATGACGAGGCTTTCCTTAAATTTAAATACAGATATTGGTTTGGCAAGCCAATGAATTGGGATAATCCTCAGACATTTAATGAAAAGTTAAATTGGTTAAAGGTAAACTATCGTAACCCGATGTGTACAATGATGGCAGATAAATATTGGGCTAAAAAATTTGTAGCAAATAAAATTGGAATGCAATATGTTGTACCCTGCTATGGTCATTGGAGGCGATTAGAGGATATTGATTTTTCAAAATTGCCAGATGTTTTCTTCTTGAAATCAAATCAAGATAGTGGTGGTGGAATGCTTGTTGACAAAACGAAAGGTATTGATATGAAAGCTCTAAAGAATAGATTCTCAACTAATACCATCCAGAAAAAAAATTGGTACTGGGCTTCTCGCGAATGGGCTTACAAACATATTGAACCGTGTATCCTGGCAGAGGAATATCTTGATGAGGGAACTGGTCATGAACTTCACGATTACAAGTTCTGGTGTTTTAATGGAAAGCCAACTTATATGTATATTACAAATAAGGGTAAGGTTATAAAAGAGAATTTTTATGATATGGATTTTAAGCCAGTGGATATTAATCATGGTTTTGAACGAACTGTCCCAGAATATGTTAAACCCAACAATTTTGAACGGATGATAGAACTAGCTACAGTTCTGTCAAAAGATATCCCTTTTGTTCGGATTGATTTCTTTAATGTCAATGGTCGATTATACTTTGGAGAATGTACTTTCTATGATTGGGCAGGCTTACGTCCGTTTGTTAATGAAGAGTGGGATTATAAACTTGGGAGTTTGATAGATCTCTCTATGTTATTATAGTATATATAGAAGATCATGGGTATATTGATATTCAACTTCCTTTTTTGCCTGATACTTGCATATATTCTGTATTTGGGATCGCCTAGGGAGGATGATGTAAAGGACAAACTCTTTTTTGCATATGCTTTAATCCTTTTAGTCTTCTTCCATAGTTTTATTGATCCTGATAGTGTACCGGATGTACCTGTGTATAAAAATGTATTTGACCGCTTGGCTTCCAAACCTTTAATCGGTGCTTTTTTTGATGGAGATGACTCCGAATATGGTGAAAATTTTGAGGTCGGGTTTAAATTCTTTTTGAGTGTAGTTGGGCAAATTTGGCGAAATATCAATTTCTTTTTGTTTATTAATTCTGTAGTATTATGTTTCCTGTATTTGAAATTTTTCAGGAAGTTTTCTCCTTTGTTTGGTATTTCTGTATTGTTATTTATCTTATTGCCATATAATCAGTCATTATTTGTCTTACGTCAGCATCTCTCTCTTGCTATTCTTCTCCTTTCTTATGACTATATAATTGAACAGAAAATCTGGAAATTCTTGTTGGTGGTCATCATAGCTATGATGATACATATGTCCTCTGTTGTATTTGTTCCTGCGTATTTCTTGTATAAAGTCAAAAAGAAAAAAACGCTCTTCATATTACTTTCTGCGGGATTGTTGATGGCTTTGGCTGTGAGATATGTTCTTTCTTTTGTTTCTGTTATTTTGGCTAATAGTGAACGATATAGTAGCTATTCTGACGATATCTCAGTTGGTGTTGCAACAAAGGGATTGATAATGCTTATTGTGCTTTTCTTCTATTGTTGGACGTTAAGAGGACGTATCTGGGAAGATGGTATCCATAGGCTTGTGGTTACTTTGAGTTTGTGGGGTACTCTCTTTAATTTGGTTATTGGTGAAGCAGGTGCAGGGCGCATTTTTTTAAGTTACTATTTTGTCATGTTGATCCAGATCCCCCTCATTATTGTGAATATTGAAAATAAGGTGTTTAAGTCATTGTTCGTATTTGGTACTATAGCGTGTTTTGCAATTTTTACTTATGTTATATCTTCAGATGCGCAATACTTGGAAGAGTTATCTCTTGTGTTTTAAGTGAACAAACGTATGGAATTATTTCGAGATTTTGATGTTAAAAGGGTGATAAGATACTTCTTCTTGCTTATCTCATCATTACCGATTCGCGGGTATCATCGTTATCATTTTTTGAAGTTGGCAGGTATAAAGATAAAAGGGAAATGTTATATATATAAGAATGTGACATTTGATACTGTTCATCCTGAACTTATTCATATTGGTGAGAATGTCACCATTACGGAGGGAACAAAGATCTTAACCCACTATTTAGATCCAAATGCAAAAGGAAGAATCTTTCGCATTGGTGATGTCTTTATAGAAGATGATGTCTTTATTGGAGTGAATACTATTATTTGTAATTCTGTGAGAATTGGCAGAGGTGCAATTGTTGGGGCTGGTTCTGTAGTTACAAAAGATATTCCTCCATATCAGGTCTGGGCAGGTAATCCCGCTCATTACATAAAGGAAAGAACTCATTGATATGAAGCATATCTCAATCTTTGTTCCAACAATAAAATCTGGAGGGGCAGAAAAGCAAGCCGTGTTGTTAGCAAGATGTTTGTCTGTTCATTATATGGTGCATTTTATTGTTTATCACGGTGAAATGGCTCCATATGACCCAAACACAAAGATTTTGAGTGAATGCCAGCATTATACATCTCACAATTTAGAAGGTGGTCATTGGAATAAAATTAAGCAGTTATATAGAATTCTGAAAGACAACAAAGTCGAATGTGTATTCAATTATTTGACTTTCTGTGATGTCGTTGGTGCTGTTGTTGAGAAATTCGCAGGTGTCAATCGAATTTATAATGGAATAAGGAACTCTCGACTCCCTAAGGGGAAGTTTCTTTCAGAAAGGTTCTTTCATAATACTTTTGTTACATCAACAATTTTTAATTGTTACTCTGGTAGTGTTTTTTTCCAAAAACATGGCTTCTCTAACAAAAAGTGCATGGTGATTCCAAATGGTTTCCCAGGAATCCAAAATCCTTTAAAAAGGAATCTGTCTGATATCCCCAGAATTATTACGGTTGGACGGTTTGTAGAACAAAAAGATTATGAAACAGCTATTAGGGCGATCTCTCTATTGAAAGATCGTCTTTTCCGCTTTTTGATTGTAGGTTATGGAGATCTTGAAGATGACGTAAGGGAATGGGTCAACCAATACCACATAGAGGACGTGACAACCATTTATATTAATCCGTTAAATACGCAGGAACTAATCAAGAGTGCAGATATCTATCTCTCTACAAGTTTGTTTGAGGGAACCAGTAATTCCATTATGGAAGCGATGAATTGGAGTTTGCCTGTTGTTGCAACGAATGTAGGGGATAATAGCTACTTGGTGCAGGAAGGACAAAGCGGTTTCCTTCATTCTATAGGAGATGCTGAAGGAATTGCCAATTCATTGGAGAAATTGTTGGGTAACTCTGAGTTGAGAAAAAGAATGGGTGAGATGGGTAATCAGATCTTGCGTGAACAGTATTCTATGGAGCTGTTTGAGAAACGATACATCGATTTAATTGAAGGATGAAAATTGTATTTATAGGGGGACGCGACATCCTTTCACTTGGTGGTATTGAGAGTTATATGATCAACCTTACTCGTGAGTTGACTAGGATGGGACATGAATGTGTCGTTTGGTGTGAGAGTGATCATCATGAGGTGAAGATGTTGGATGGTGTTAAAGTGATTTATCACCCAGGCCCCAAAAGCAATCTCATTTGTAAACCTTGGTGCGGACTCAAGGCTACCATTAAAACAGTTTTTTCAGAAAAAGGAGTGGATGTCATCCATTATAATGCTTGGCCTGCTTCGTTGTGGAGTTGGATTCCTCGGCTATTTGGTAAAAAGACCATTCTTCAAGGACATGGGTTTGAGTGGAGGCATAGTAAGTATAGCTCAAAGCAGAAGAAAATCCTTAAAATAATGGAAAGAGTAACCGCCTGGACTAATACCAACATTATTTTGGTAAGCGATGAACAAACAGATTATTTTAAGGCTCACTATCGTAGAAATGCGCATACGATTCCTACCGCGGTAAATATGCCAACAGATATTTCTTCAAAATCAGATATTGATAGGAGATATGGCCTAGAGCCTCAAAAGTTCTTTTTGTTTCTTGGAAGACTCTCAAAAGAAAAAAATGTTGATTATTTGATTTGGGCATTTGAACATATAAAAGATTTTAAATTGGTGATTGCTGGTACGAATACGGTAGAGCCTGAGTATGTTGATTATTTGCATAATCAGGGCGCTAACAATGCCAATGTCGTTTTTACAGGACCTGCATATGGATCAGATAAAGACTGGCTCTTAAGGAATGCCTATTGTTTCTGTTTGCCATCAACCACAGAAGGCATGTCCATTGCATTATTAGAAGCGATGAGTTATCGGTTGCCCATCATTGCATCTGATATTATCCCGAATAAAGAAGTATTAAAAGATAATGGATTGTATGTAAGACCAGAGAATACACCCGATTTGGCAAATGCATATAATATGGCCATCAGTGATCCTTATATGTTGAGGAACTATGTTGAAGTCAATTTCCAATATGTCAAACAGAAGTATACTTGGGAAAAAGTGGCAAAGGAGTATGTTGATTATCTAAATTCAATTTGAATTTAACCTAAGATATGTCTGTGAGATGACGGCATAATGTGAGATAATTATCACCAACGCTGGAAGGTTTCAATACCTTCCAGCGTTGCTCGTTAAGGCTTAGTGCGGCGGCAAACGATGGAATTAACAAGTTTTTGCATTGTAAATTGAAAACGTCCATGATAAATGCTGGTAGTTATCAGAAAATTATGTATCTTTGCAGACAGATAAAACAATCAAATATCATATAAGCATGAAAAGAATTCTAGTAACAGGAGGAGCTGGATTCATCGGCTCGCATTTATGTGAAAGACTTGTGAATGATGGTCATGATGTGATTTGCCTTGATAATTTCTATACAGGCTCCAAGGAGAATGTATGGCATCTGCTGGGCAAACCAAACTTTGAGATTGTGCGTCATGACGTGTGTCAGCCGTATTGGGCTGAGGTGGATGAGATCTTTAATCTGGCTTGTCCCGCATCGCCTATCCATTATCAGCACGATCCGATACAGACCACCAAGACTAGTATCTTTGGTGCGTATTATATGCTGGGTCTGGCCAGACGTACGAAATGTAAGATTCTGCAGGCTTCTACCAGTGAGGTCTATGGTGATCCGAGTGTTCATCCCCAGCCTGAAGCCTATTGGGGTAATGTGAATACCATCGGTATCAGATCCTGCTATGATGAAGGTAAGCGTTGCGCAGAAACGATGTTCTTTGATTACCATCGCCAGCACAACGTGCGCATCAAGGTGATCCGCATCTTCAATACCTATGGCCCTCGTATGGCTCAGCACGATGGCCGTGTGGTTTCAAACTTCATTATGCAGGCATTGCGTGGTGAGGATATTACCATTTACGGCGACGGCAAACAGACACGCTCATTCCAATATGTGTCTGACTTGGTAGAGGGTATGATTCGGATGATGAACAGTGAGGATGAGTTTACTGGTCCGGTGAATATTGGTAACCCTGGTGAGTTTACGATGTTGGAGTTAGCAGAGAAGGTCATCGAGTTTACGGGTTCCAAGAGCAAGATTATCTTCCAGCCGTTACCGCAGGATGATCCGAAGAAGCGTCGTCCAGATATCACCTTGGCTAAATCCAAACTTGACTGGGAACCGAAGGTTAAGCTGGATGATGGTCTCAGGAAGACCATTGATTATTTCAAAACGACCTTATAAAATATCAAATAGGTGTCAAGGATTTATCAGGGGGGATTATACCCACTCTTGTTTGAACCGAATCTGCATACTGTGGTGTGGGGCGGTAACCGGCTCAGACCTTACAAAGGATTGGCGCCTTCCGACGAACCGATAGGGGAGAGTTGGGAGGTAAGTGCCGTGCCCACCAGTACGAGTGTTGTCAGTAACGGCTTGTGGAAAGGACGCGATCTGGTATCGGTGATCAACGAACAGCCTGAAGCGATTCTCGGTAAAGCGGTCAACGCGCGCTATCATGGTCAGTTGCCCTTATTGGTGAAATTCATCGATGCCAAAAAGGATCTGAGCATCCAGGTGCATCCCAATGATGAGATGGCGATGCGCGAGCATGGGAAGATGGGCAAGTCGGAGATGTGGTATGTGATCAAGGCTGATGAAGGCGCCCATCTCTATGCGGGATTCAAGCGAGAGATTCATGTGGGGGAATACTACCAGCGTATTGCTGACGGTACGATCACGGAGGTGCTGGCTGACCATCAGGTGAAGGCGGGGGATGTGTTTTATCTGCCTGCTGGTCGTGTGCATGCCATCTGTGGGGGGATCCTTCTAGCAGAGGTACAACAGTCATCGGATGTGACGTATCGGATCTTTGACTATAACCGTCCTGGTTTGGACGGGAAACCGCGTGAGCTGCATACTGCGTTGGCTGCCAAGGCCCTTGATTTCCATGTGGAGGCCAAATATCGGACGGATTATCCTGAGATGGCCAATAGGGCCACTCAGATTATCGACACCCCTTATTTTGATGTACGCGTGATGGAAGTATCTAAACCGTTCCATCGGGATCTGCGTAAATATGACAGTTTTGTCATTACCATGTGTATCGAGGGGGATTGCGTGATCCGTGTGCGGAGTACAGGAGATGAGATTCTGTTAAAGACGGGGAACAGTACACTGATTCCGGCTGCTATTGCCGATTTCGATGTCTTACCACAACAAGGTAAGACGCGCATTCTTGACGCTTTTATTGATAATATGGACAGGAGGCTGACCACGATGGTGACACGCTTCCTGCACCTTTCAGAGGCATAACTCCGTTAAAAAAAGCGAGACCGCCCTTATGGGCGGCCTCTAGAAGGTTACCAATTAGGCTGCAAGCCTTGTTTCCATGGCGTCCATGAGTGTTTAACATAGATTCCCCCTTTTAAGGGAGGTATAAATCCTTGTGCTCTGATAGAGCCGTAATGTACTGATTATTTCAGGTTGATTTATTCGACTGCAAAGATAAGAACTTTTTTTGAAACTACCAAACTTTTTTGAAGTTTTTTTTTGACTCTTGGTGAAATGCGATATAAAAGTATCAAAGATACTTTAATTTTTTTTAAATTATAAAAATATTGAGAAATGTTTGGTAGTTAGGGTATTTTATAGTACCTTTGCAAGCGAAAAAGAAAATAATATATAAATTTGAGGTTATAACCTGATGATTGATAAGGATATCATAATTAAGAATGAAACGGAGAATGATGGACAAACAATCCATCTCTATTTTGATGATATTTCCGGGTTGTATATGGCCTTTGGAAAGTCAGCCTATTATTCGACGATGGTGACTGACCCTTTTATGTCATACTCTGAGGCCATGCAGATGCCTATTGCCTTATTACGTCGTGAGCATGTGCTCTATCTGCGCCAGAGCCTGAAGATTAAAGATCACAACATTCGTTCATATTACCGTTTTGCCATGCGAGAGCAGGTGGGTGAGGCAGGCTACCAGCGTTGGGCCACCGGTATTTTAACGCGTCATGGTCAAATTGCTAAATACACCTGACCTGCATGGATTTATCTCTCATAGCTCTTATAGTTACGCTTGTCGCGATGCTCACTTCAGCATTGGTGTTCCCCTTTGCGCTGAGGTTTGCCTTGAAGGAAGGCATCGTAGATCGGCCTAACGCCAGAAAACTCCAGCGTGCCCCCGTGCCCGTGTTCGGTGGTGTGGTGGTCTTTTCGGGAATTCTGGTTGGGGGTCTCGTGCTACAGCTGTTTTACGATAGTCCGATGCTGACATGGATCCTGTTTGCTATCATGACAATGATGGTGATTGGTACGTGGGATGACATGAAAGGACTACCCGCCTTCGTACGATTATTGGTAGAGATGATTATGGTGGGTGGATTTATTGCTATATCAGGTATCTATATGGATAATTTCCATGGTCTGTGGGGTCTGTATCAGTTGGATCCCTGGTGGGCCATCCCATTCTCTATCTTTTCTGGCGTTGGCACGATTAATGCGATTAATATGATTGATGGTGTAGATGGCTATTCGTCGGGTTATGCGATGTTGGCCTGTCTGTGTTTTGCTATTGTTTTCCATACAGCTTGGACGCCTGTCATGGTGTGTCTGACCATGATTGCCGGCGGTGCCTTACTGCCTTTCTTTATGCATAATGTGTTTGGTATGCGCTCACGTATGTTTATAGGTGATGGCGGTACGTTGATGTTGGGTATGCTGTTGGCGGTGTTGGGCTTCAGCTCTATGTCGAGCCAGGTGGAATTGGTAGAGTTGGAGAAACAAGGTGTTTGTATTCCTGCCTTTACTCTGGCGGTGGGATGTATCCCCATCTTTGATGCCCTTCGCGTGATGACAACCCGTGTGATTCATGGTAAATCACCGCTGAAAGCGGATAAATCGCATCTGCATCATCTGTTTATTGACATGGGTTTCTCTCATTTAGGTGCAGCAATGTTTATTATTCAGTTGAATATCCTTGTACTGATTGCGTGGTTCTTGTCATGGTATTTAGGGGCTTCTTTGGATATGCAGCTCTATATCGTGATAGCGATGGCCTTGCTTGTAACAGTGGGTGTTTATAGTTGGCTGCGGGCTCATCAAAATGGTGGCCGTTTAGACGAGGAGGGTTATCCAACGGGTACTGTGGTATGGCATTTCTTCTGTCGCATTGGTGACTGGACCCATAAGGAAGATAAACGCGCGTGGCGCATCATACGATATGTGATGGATTATCCGTTGCTGGGACGAATGTTTAGATTCAAAGAATAGTAAGGAAAATGATAAATCATATAAAAGCCCGCCAATCGGCGGGCTTTTATATTTTTACAGGATCTCAGTCTGTTCGATGTCTTTGAAGTATTTGTAGGTGCTGACCTTCAGCTCGTCAGCAGCCTCTTCGTCACAGACGATGATGCCATGCTCGTGCATCTGGAGGGCAGAGATGGTCCACATGTGGTTTACGGCACCCTCAATAGCTGCCTGCAGGGCGCGGGCTTTGCCATGTCCGTTCACCAGGATCATAACTTCACGGGCATCCATTACGGTGCCAACACCAACCGTTAGGGCGTGAGCTGGTACGTTCTCGGGCTTTCCACCGAAGAAACGAGAGTTGGCAATACGGGTGTCGGTGGTCAGTGTCTTCATACGGGTTCTTGATTGCAGTGAAGAACCTGGCTCGTTGAAAGCGATATGACCATCAGGACCGATACCACCGATGAACAGGTCGATACCACCAGCCTCGGCAATCATCTCCTCATAGTGCTTGCACTCGGCTACGAGGTCGGGAGCATTACCATTCAGGATGTGAATATTTTCCTTCGGACAGTCGATGTGATCAAAGAGGTTGCGGGCCATGAAAGCATGGTAGCTCTCGGGATGGGCCTCGGGCAGACCAACATACTCATCCATGTTGAAGGTAATAACATTCTTGAAAGAAACCTTACCAGCACGATTAGCCTCGACGAGGGCGTTGTACATACCTACGGGAGAAGAACCTGTCGGCAGGCCCAGAACGAACTTGTGATCGGGTGTGGGGTTGAACTTGTTGATGCGCTCAATGACGTGGTTTGCAGCCCACTGTGACATTCTCTGATAGTCACTTTGAATAATTACTCTCATAATGATATTGTTTTTGGTTCTTAAATATTTTGGTGCAAAAGTACAAATTTCCGAAATAAAAACATAGAAATAGCACTATTTTTTTTATTAATCTGTGTTAATACGTCTCATCTATGACGGATTTTCCTTATCTTTGCATCCAATATGAAGGAATTTGTAATATCTGAAGCGAAGGCTGAAACGGCAGTGTTGGTGGGATTGATCACCAAGGACCAGGATGAGGCCAAGACTAAAGAATATCTCGACGAACTGGAGTTCCTGGCTGACACGGCAGGGGCGGTCACTGTGAAGCGGTTTACTCAGAAGGTGGGTGGTCCGAGTCAGACCACCTATGTGGGCAGTGGTAAGCTCCAGGAGATCAAGGAATATATCAAGCGCTGCCAGGATGCCTACGATGAGTGGCTTAATGAACAGGATGCATCGCTGTTTGCTGAGGGACTTCTCGATGAATCGAATGCCCCACAACCAGTAGGTATGGTGATTTTTGATGATGAACTCAGTGCCAAGCAGATGCGAAACATCGAAAAGGAACTTCAGGTGAAGATTCTCGATCGAACCTCTTTGATTCTCGATATTTTCGCCATGCGTGCCCAGACGGCTGAGGCAAAGGCCCAGGTGGAGTTGGCACAGCACCGTTATATGCTACCCAGACTGCAGAGACTGTGGACGCACCTTGAGCGACAGGGCGGTGGATCTGGTTCTGGTGGTGGTAAGGGCTCTGTAGGTCTGCGTGGTCCTGGTGAGACCCAGTTGGAAATGGACCGTCGTATCATTCTGCAACGTATAACACTGCTGAAGCAGCGCTTAGCTGAGATTGACAAGCAAAAGACCACCCAGCGTAAAAACCGCGGTCGCTTGATTCGTGTAGCCCTCGTAGGTTATACCAATGTGGGAAAATCGACGATGATGAATCTGCTCGCCAAGAGTGAGGTGTTTGCAGAGAATAAACTATTTGCCACCCTTGACACCACGGTCAGAAAGATGACCATCGACAACCTGCCATTCCTTCTGGCTGATACAGTAGGATTCATCCGCAAGTTGCCATCAGACCTCGTGGAATCTTTTAAATCCACCCTTGATGAGGTGCGTGAAGCAGATCTGCTGGTGCATGTGGTAGATATCTCCCATCCCGACTTTGAGGAACAGATCCGTGTGGTGGAGGAGACCTTGAAGGAGCTGGGATGCTCTGACAAGCCAGCTATGTTGGTGTTCAACAAGATTGATGCATACACGTGGGTGGAGAAAGATGAGGATGACCTGACGCCCATGACAAAGGAGAACTATACGCTTGACCATCTGAAGAAAACTTGGATGGCGAAGAGTGGTGAGAACCACCATTATCTGGAGTGCTTGTTTATCTCCGCTAAGCAGAAAGAGAATATAGATGAGCTGCGTGAGATCCTCTATAAGAGGGTGCGTGAACTCCATGTACAGAAATATCCGTATAACGATTTTTTATATCAAGATTATGATTAACTACAGAAATTTAACACAAACAGAAATTGAAGTTCTGGAGAATAATGTCTGCTGGGCAGAAGACTGGCAGCGCGTGATGGTTGCAGAAGGGTTCCGCCCCTATAATTTTCACCGCGTGATTTTCTATGGCGACATCCGTCTTGGCTCCTTCGAGAAGATGGTTGAGGTGACAAAGGGCTTTACGAAGCACTCTGGTATCAACGATGCCACGTTGCGTAATGTAACGGTGGGTAACGACTGTCTGATCGAGAAGGTGGGAAACTATATCAATAACTATACCATCGGTAACGACTGTTATATCTCGAACATCTGTACGCTTGAGACCACCGACGATGCCACTTTTGGTGAAGGGTCGGTTATCTCTGTGCTCAACGAGATGGGTGATGGCAATGTGACTATCTTCCGTGAGCTGAACAGTCAGCTGGCAGCTTTCATGGTGAAGCACGACCGTGACAAGGTATTGAAGAAGGCCCTCCAGCAGATGATTGAGGATGAACTTCGTGTGTCGCGCCCCAATCGAGGCTATATCGGTAACAACGTGAAGATTATCAATGCCAAGGATATCACTAACACCATCATCAAGGGTGACTGTGAGATCAGTGGTGCAGCCCGACTGAGTGAGTGTACGGTGATGAGTTCGATGGATGCCCCTGTATTTATCGGTACGGGTGTGATCTGTGAGAACTCGATTATCTGTGACGGTTGCTCGATCAACAACTCGGTGAAGATGCAAGACTGTTTCGTAGGTGAGGCCTGTCAGGTCACCAATGGCTTTACCGCTGAGGCCAGCTTGTTCTTTGCTAACTCATTTATGGCTAATGGTGAGGCCTGTGCCGCCTTCTGCGGTCCCTTCTGCGCCTCGCACCATAAGAGTTCACTGCTGATTGGTGGTGAGTTCTCGTGCTATAACGCTGGCTCGAACACCAATTTCTCAAACCATGCTTATAAGATGGGTCCCCTGCACTACGGCACTTTGGAGCGCGGTACTAAGACTGCTTCAGGCGCGTATATCCTGATGCCTGCCACGATTGGTGCTTTCAGTGTGTGTTTTGGTAAGTTGATGCACCACCCTGATACGCGTAACCTGCCGTTCTCATATCTGATCAACTATGGAGAGACCATGACGCTGGTGCCCGGTCGTAACATCACCACAGTGGGACTCTACCGTGATATCAAGAAATGGCCGAAGCGTGACAAACGTTCGAAGCTGTCGCGTAAGAGTATTATCAATTTCGACTGGCTCTCACCTTTCACCGTGGGCGAGATCATGCAGGGCATACAGATTCTGAAGGACCTGCGTCATGCTTCGGGTGACAATGTATCGACATACAACTTCCATGAGTATGTTATCAATGCTTCTTCGCTGAAGAAAGGTCTGAAGTATTACGATATCGCCTTGCGCATTTATATGGGTGCAGTGTTGAAGCGTGCCCAGAAGGAGGGCTATATCGGCCTGCCTGTCAGTACGGTCGGTCAAGGCAAGTGGGTAGACCTGAGTGGCCTGCTGCTGCCAGAGAGTGAGGAACTGAAACTGATAGAGGATATCAAGAACGGTGTGATTGAGAATATCCAACAACTGCTCGATCGCTTTGTGGACATCAACAACAATTACAGTGACTACCGTTGGGCTTGGAGCTACCAGATGATTCTGGATTATTACCAGATTGATACCCTTGATGCTGCTGCCTGTGAACGTATCCATGAGGATTATGTAAAAGCTCGTCGTGCATGGATTGCAGAGATCCGTAAGGATGCTGAGAAGGAGTATGCTATGGGCGATGTGGAAAAAGAAGTGTTCGACGACTTCCTCGAGAAGCTTGATCATGAAATAGATTATGAGAACTAGTTTATAGTTGATAGTGAATTATAGTGTTATTATGAAATTGAAGTTCCTGATAGTGGCAGTTTGCACTTTGCTTAGTTTGAGTGCGCAGGCAAAGGATTATCAGTACGAGACTGTCAAAGGTGATATGACTCGTACGCGCATCTATACTTTAGATAATGGTTTGAAGGTTTATCTCTCTGTGAATAATGAGAAGCCACGTCTCCAGACCTTTATCGCGGTAAGGACAGGTTCAAAAAATGACCCTGCAGAGACTACAGGTCTGGCGCACTATCTGGAGCACCTGATGTTTAAGGGAACCACTCATTTCGGTACGACCGATGCAGAAGCAGAGGCTCCCCTGTTGGAGGACATCAAGGCGCGCTATGAGCGCTATCGTCTGCTCACAGACCCTGAACAGCGCAAACAGGCTTATCATGAGATCGACTCCGTTAGTCAGGTAGCTGCCCAGTACTTCATCCCCAATGAATATGACAAGCTGATGGCTGCCATCGGGGCAGAGGGTACAAATGCTTTCACTTCCAACGATGTGACCTGCTACACTGAAGATATCCCCTCGAACGAGATCGAGAACTGGGCGAAGATCCAGAGCGACCGTTTCCAGAACATGGTCATTCGCGGTTTCCATACTGAGTTGGAAGCCGTATATGAGGAGTATAATATCTATCTCACAAATGATAATGACAAGGTGATAAGTGCGCTGGGAAAGAAGCTCACACCGACTCATCCCTATGGCACACAGACAACTATTGGTACGCAGGAACACCTGAAGAACCCCTCGATTGTGAATATCGAGAACTATTTCAGGAAGTGGTACGTGCCCAATAATGTGGCTATTTGCATGGCTGGTGACTTTGACCCTGACAAGACCATCGCTATTATCGATCAGTATTTTGGTAGTTGGAAACCTGCCCTGTCATCTCGACCGAGCGAAGCGAGTGGAGAAATCTCAAGAGATTCCTCGACTACGCTCGGGATGACATGCGTTCCTCAGCCAGTATTCCCTGAGCAAAAGCCATTGAATGCCCCAACTGACACGACCGTCATTGGTCAACAGGCCGAGCAGGTATGGATGGGATGGCTGGCTAAGAAAGCCTCTGATCTGCAGGGCGATACCCTCGATGTGATTGCTTATATGCTGAACAACGGGAAGGCAGGTCTTATCGACTTGAACCTGAATCAGGCGATGCGGGTACAGGGCGCAGGTTGCGGGCTTCAGGCCATGCAGGACTATTCTTCCTTCCTGATGATGGGCATGCCCAAACCCAACCAGAGCTTGGAGGAGGTGCGTGCGCTGCTGTTAGGAGAGATAGAGAACCTGAAGAAGGGTAACTTCTCTGATGATTTGTTACCTGCGGTCATCAATAACCTGAAACTCGATTACCAGCGTGCTTTGGAGAGCAACCGTTGGCGTGTGAGTGAGCATCTGGATGCTTTTATCAATGGAAAAAGTTGGGCACAGCAAACCGGTAGTCTTGAACGTGTGTCGAAGTTTACGAAACAAGATATCGTGGATTTCGCCAACCGTTTCTTCAACGATGGCTATGCCACCGTCTTTAAGCGTCAGGGTGTGGATTCTCTGCAGAAGAAGATCGACAAGCCTGCTATCACCCCGATTCCAACGAACCGCGACCTTGTGAGTCAGTTTGTAAAGGATATCCAGAACAGTCAGGTGGAGCCCATCCATCCCGAGTTTGTGGATTTCGACAAGGCTCTGACCATCGCTCAGACCAAGGGTAAGTTGCCTTTGCTCTATGTGAAGAATACCACCGATGGTCTGTTTACTTTGACTTTCCGTTATGAGTTCGGTCATGAGGATGATAACCGCTATGATATGGTGAGCGACTATCTGGATGTGGTAGGTACTAAGGACCTCACAGCTACACAGGTCAAGCAGAAGTTTTATGATTTGGCTTGCAGTTACAGTGTAAATGTAAATAGCGATAATTTGAATATCTCACTCTCCGGTCTGAGTGAGAACATGCCTGCTGCCCTACATCTGTTGGAGGATCTCCTTCAGAATGCCCAGGGAGACCAGGACTCTTACAACAGTTTTGTGGATGTGATCCTGAAGGCCCGTGAGAACCGTAAGCAGGACCAGCGTACCTGTTTCGACTACCTGTATCACTATGCGCTCTATGGTCCTCATAACATCCGTCGTGATGACATGACTGAACAGCAGTTACGTGAAGCTAAGCCCCAGGAGTTGCTCAATCTGTTGAGTGACCTTAGGAATATGGAACACAGTGTGCTCTACTATGGTCCGATGAGCGTACAGGAACTCTCTGACCTGCTGGCTCAGGAGCATCCCACACCCCAGCAGCTGAAGCCTGTGCCTCAGGGAAAACCTTTCACCCGTGAACTGACCCCAAAGGATGAGATTTGGATTGCACCTTATGATGCGAAGAACATCTACATGCGTATGTATCATAATGAAAATCGTGCGTGGAATCCTGCAGAGAATGGTGTGCAGACACTGTTCAATGAGTATTATGGTTCGGGTATGAACGGTATCGTGTTCCAGGAGATGCGTGAAGCACGAGGCTTGGCATATAATGCCGGTGCGGCCTATCTCCGTCCTGACCGTCAGGGTGAAAAGGAGTATTTCTTCACGCATATCATCTCACAGAACGATAAGATGATGGACTGTATCAACCAGTTCCATCAGATTTTGGATACCATCCCGCAGAGTGAGGCTGCTTTCCAGATTGCGAAGGAGAGTGTGCTGAAGCTGATGGCTACCAGTCGTGTCCGTAAAGGAGGTATCATCAATCGTTATATTATGACCAAGCGATTGGGATTGGAGAAGGATCTTTCAGAAGCCACCTATCAGGCTATCCAGCAGCTACAGCTAAAGGATATCGTGGCCTTCGAGGAGACTAATATGGCACGTAAGCCTTTCCGCTACATCATCCTCGGTGATGAGAAGGAGCTTGATATGCCTGCGCTTGAGAAGATCGGTCCGATCAAGCGTCTGACCCTTGAAGAAGTGTTCGGATATTAATTTTATTGATAGATTATATTATTCCTAAACAAGTACAAGTATGGCAAAGAATGTTGAATTTAAGTACGCACCGATGTTTCAGGTGGGTGAAGACAAGACAGAGTATCGCCTTTTGACAAAAGATGGCGTAAGTACCGCCGAGTTTGAAGGTAAGGAAATTGTTAAGGTCTCTAAGGAGGCCCTGACCCTCTTGGCCCAGCAGGCCTTCCACGATGTGGAGTTTATGCTGCGCCGTGAACATAATGAACAGGTGGCAAAGATCCTGACCGACCCTGAGGCCTCTGAGAACGACAAGTATGTAGCCCTGCAGTTCCTGCGCAATGCTGAGACAGCCGCCAAGGGCATCCTGCCTTTCTGTCAGGATACCGGTACCGCCATTATCCATGGTGAGAAGGGTCAGCAGATTTGGACTGGCTTCGAGGATGAGGAGGC
>JAEEGL010934313.1_pt1 | contig 54022 bp, 40 predicted proteins | sample 9134231 | NCBI WGS metagenome assembly JAEEGL01 (sample SAMN16246548, study PRJNA631951) | gut metagenome | biome: gut microbiome; feature: rumen; material: fiber-attached | host: Bos | place: Iran: Karaj | collected 2018-10 | reverse complement strand
GATTCCCGCTTGCCCCTCGGCGCATTATATGTGCGGCGGCATCAAGATGGATCTCAACGGCGAGCGCACCATCCACCGTCTCTACGCTGTGGGCGACTGCTCCTGCACGGGTTTGCACGGCGGCAACCGTCTGGCCTCCAACTCCCTCATCGAAGCCGTAGTCTATGCCGAGACTGCTGCCCGCGACTCGCTGGCACATTTCGAGCTCTACGACTGGAACGACCGTGTGCCGGAATGGAACGACGAAGGCACCATGACCAACGAGGAGAAAGTGCTCATCACACAGTCCGTCAAGGAAGTGGCACTGATCATGTCAAACTACGTGGGCATTGTCCGCAGCGACCTCCGTCTGCACCGTGCCTGGGACCGCCTCGACATGCTCTATGAAGAGACCGAGCGCCTCTTCAAGCGCGTAAAGGCCAGTCGCGACATCTGCGAACTCCGTAACATGATCAACGTCGGTTACCTGATTACCCGCTGGGCACTGGAGCGCAAGGAGTGCCGCGGACTTCATTTCACCACCGACTACCCCCTGCATGCCTACGATAAAAAGTGAAAATCGATGCTGTATATTGCACTCCCCGATCATCAGGTAAGGCACCTGCCGTTCTATCTGGCCATGGAAGAATACGTGGCCCGTCACGTCGAGTCAAACGACTGTTTCTTCATGTGGCAGGTGGAGCCCACCGTCATCTTCGGGCGCAACCAGCTCATCGAGAACGAAGTCAACCTCCCCTTCTGTCGCCGTCACCATATCCAGACCTACCGCCGGAAGAGCGGCGGCGGCTGCGTCTATGCCGACATGAACAACATGATGTTCTCCTACATCACCGCCGACGAGCAGGTAGGCTTCACCTTCAACCGCTATATCAACATGATCGTGCTCATGCTGCAGCGACTGGGAGTCGACGCCTCCCCGTCCGGTCGTAACGACGTGATGATCGGCAACCGTAAGGTGTCGGGCAACGCCTTCTACAAGATTCCCGGACATAGCATCGTACACGGCACCATGCTCTACGACACCGATATGCTCAACATGGTAGGCTCCATCACCCCTCCAGGCGAGAAACTCATGTCAAAAGGCATCAAGAGCGTCCACCAGCGCGTCACCTTCCTGAAAGACTACCTGAACATCAGCCTGCCCGAGTTCAAGGACTTCGTACAGCGCCAACTCTGCAACGAAAGCCTCACACTCAGCGAAGCAGACGTCCGCCAGATAGAGCAGATGGAACAGGAATACCTCTCCGACGAGTTCATCTACGGCAAGAATCCCCGCTACACCCTCGTCAAGAAACGACGCATCGACAATGTAGGCCAACTGGAAGCCCGCATCGAGGTGAAGAACGGCATCATCAAAAGCGTCAATCTCATGGGCGACTTCTTCCTGATAGGCGATCTCGACAACGCACTCCTTCATAAGCTGAAAGACGTCCCCCTGGAGCCTGGAGCCATCAGCCGCATCCTGCCCGACCGCATCGACGACATCATCCTGAATCTGATGAAAACCGACTTCATAGAATTACTCACCGAATAAACAACTATATGGAAAACAAACGAACCTGTCTCTATGACAAACATGTCGCCTTAGGAGCCTTGATATCACCCTTTGGCGGTTACGACATGCCCATCCAATATACAAGCATCATCGACGAGCACCAAGCCGTGCGCCAGCATTGCGGCGTGTTCGACGTCAGTCACATGGGCGAAGTACTCATCTCCGGAAAAGAGGCAGAACGCTTTGTCAACCACATCTTCACCAATGACGTACGGGGCATCCCCAACGGGAAAATCCTCTATGGCATGATGTGCTATGAGCACGGCGGTGTAGTAGACGACCTGCTCGTCTATAAGATGGCAGCCAACCGCTTCTTCCTCGTCATCAACGCTTCCAATATCGATAAAGACTGGGGGTGGATACAACAGCAGGCCACAGGCTTCGACATCATCTTGGAACACCAGAGTGACCAATATGGAGAACTCGCCATACAAGGGCCTGAGGCAGAGCAAGTGATGGAAGAAGTGCTGGGCATCTCCTGCAAGGAACTGGCGTTCTATACCTTTAAGACCATCGACCACATTATTATATCAAGAACAGGCTATACAGGTGAGGATGGTTTTGAAATTTATGCCTCTGCAGCCTATATCAACGACTGCTGGGACAAGCTCATCGCTGCTGGTGTAAAACCTTGTGGACTCGGTTGTCGTGATACCCTGCGCTTTGAGGTAGGACTACCCCTTTATGGTGACGAACTGTCTGAGGACATTACGCCCATCATGGCCGGACTAGGTATCTTTGTCAAACTCGACAAAGAAGAGTTTATCGGCAAGGAGGCCCTTGCCAAGCAAAAGACCGAAGGACCTGCCAAGAAACTCATAGGTATCGAGCTCAACGACAAGGCGATACCCCGACATGGCTATCCCGTACTGAATTTGGATGGAGAACCCATCGGTGAAGTAACTACCGGCTATCACACCATATCCACTGACAAGAGCGTGTGCATGGCACTGGTAGATGTACAATACTCAAAACTGGATACCGATTTGCAGATACAGATTCGTAAGAAGGTATTCCCGGGCAAGGTGGTCAAAAAGCAATTCTATAACAAAAACTATAAAAAATAAATATTATGGCTAAAGTAATTGAAGGACTCTACTACTCAGAGTCACACGAATTTGTAAGAGTAGAAGGTGATTTTGGTTTTGTAGGTATCACAGACTACGCCCAGAATGCACTGGGTAATGTGGTCTATGTAGATATGCCAGAGGTTGACGACGAGGTTGAGGCTGGTGAGGAGTTTGGTGCTGTAGAGAGCGTAAAGGCTGCATCGGATCTTATTTCGCCAGTTAGCGGTACTGTAGTCGAGGTAAACGAGACCCTCGACGATCAGCCAGAACTCATCAACCAAGACGCCTATGAGAACTGGATTATCAAGCTACAGCTGAGTGATAAGGGCGATTTGGACAACCTGATGGATGCCAAGGCCTACGCTGCCTTTTGCGAGAAGTAAAGTTCAATGTTCAATGGATTATAAGTATTTTCCACATACTGAGTCGGACCTGAAGGCGATGATGGAGAAGGTGGGAGTGAAAGACTTGGATGGCCTTTACGCCCAGATTCCTGATGCCATCCGCTTCAAGAACGACTATCAGTTGCCATCGGAGATGAGCGAAATAGAGGTTCGTCAATTGTTTGACAAGCTCGGTTCGCAGAATCTGCAGATGACTTGCTTTGCTGGCTATGGTGTTTACGATCATTATACACCATCGGTAATACCAAGTCTGCTGCAGCGCTCAGAGTTCCTTACATCCTATACTCCGTATCAGGCAGAAATATCACAGGGCACACTGCACTATATCTTTGAGTATCAGAGCATGATGGCCGAACTGACAGGGATGGACATCAGCAACGCCTCGATGTATGACGGTACAACGGCTACTGCTGAGGCGATGATGATGGCTGTGGCTGCTGGTAAGAAACAGAACAAGGTGCTGGTGTCGGACACACTGAATCCAGATACTCGTAAAGTGCTCGATACCTATGCGCTGCATCAGGGTATTGAACTGGAAACGATAGCCGAGAAGGATGGCGTGACTGATATCGATGACTTGAAGTCGCTTCTTGCCCAGGGTGGTGTTGCTGGTGTTATTGTTCAGCAGCCAAACGCTTTTGGTATAGTTGAGGACTACACTGGTTTTGCTGAGGCTTGTCACGACAACAAGGCACTCTTTATCATGAACAGTGTGGCTGCTGACCTGGCTGTGCTGAAGACTCCAGGTGAATGGGGCGCTGATATCGCAGTTGGCGATGGTCAGTCGTTGGGTATCCCTATGCAGTTTGGTGGTCCGTACGTGGGCTACATGTGTTGCACAGAGAAACTGATTCGTAAGATGCCAGGTCGTATCGTAGGTATGACCAAGGACAATCGCGATCAGCGTGCCTTTGTGTTAACTCTTCAGGCACGCGAACAGCATATCCGCAGACAGAAAGCTACATCTAATATATGTAGTAACCAGAGCTTGATGGCACTCTTTGTTACCATCTATATGTCACTGATGGGTAAGCAGGGTCTGAAGGAAGCTGCCGAACTCTCTTATGCAGGTGCTCACTATCTCTGCGACAAACTCTTGGCTACAGGAAAATTCCATCTGGCCTACGACAAGCCGTTCTTCAACGAGTTCTTTGTGAAGTACGATGGAGACGTGGATGCTCTGTATCAGCGTTTCATCGATGCTGGCATTTTGGGTGGCGTTAAGATTGGTGATGGTATCCTGTTTGCCGTGACTGAGAAGCGTACCAAGGAAGAAATTGATAACCTCGTAAAAATTGCTGCCCTATGAACAATCGATTATATGGAAATCTGATCTTTGAACTCTCAAAGGAGGGCCGCAAGGGTTATAGTCTACCAAAGAATAACTATGGCAGTTACGAGATACCAGCTGCGATGAAGCGTGCAGAAGATACGCAGCTGCCTGAGTGTGATGAGCTGACAGTGGTACGTCATTATACGAATCTCTCGAATAACAACTTCGGCGTTGATACGGGCTTCTATCCTCTGGGATCGTGTACGATGAAGTACAACCCCAAGATCAATGAGGAGATGGCTGCTCTGCCACAGTTCCAGAACCTGCACCCATTACAGCCCGCTGCAACAATTAAGGGAGCTCAGGCATTGGTAATGCTGCTTGAGAAATCACTCTGCGAACTTACTGGTCTGGCTCACTTCACCTTTAAGCCCTACGCTGGTGCTCATGGTGAGTTGACAGGACTGATGACTATCGACAACTACCATCACAAACATGGTGACATGGCACGTAAGAAAGTGATTGTGCCTGATAGTGCTCATGGCACCAATCCTGCCTCGGCAGCAGTATGCGGATTGGAGATAGTTGAGGTGAAAAGTGACGCCAATGGTCTGGTTGATCTAGAAGATCTAGAACGACTAGTATCTTTAGAAGGCTCAAACATCGCTGCTATGATGATGACCAATCCAAATACCCTTGGTCTGTTCGAAACCCGTATCCCTGAGATTGCAAAACTCATCCATGACTGTGGTGGACTGATGTATTACGATGGTGCTAACCTGAATCCTATGCTTGGCGCTTGTCGTCCTGGCGATATGGGATTTGATGTGATGCATATCAATCTGCACAAGACTTTCTCAACGCCTCATGGCGGTGGTGGTCCTGGTTCTGGTCCCGTCGGTGTACGTGAAGGCTTACAGGATTGCTTCCCGTTTGTATCGCCCTATCAAGGCAACTATGCCGTGATGATGCGTGCCTATGCTTATATCCTGTCGTTAGGTCGTGAGCATATTAAGGAGGTTGGTCCGCTGGCTGTGCTCAACGCCAACTATATCAAGGAGAGCCTGAAGGATGTCTACGAACTGCCCATCGATGGCTTGTGCTGTCATGAGTTTGTGTTCGACGGATTGAAGGATAAGAGTACGGAGGTCACCACGATGGATGTGGCTAAGCGACTGCTCGACTACGGTTATCATGCGCCTACTATCTACTTCCCTCTACTGTTCCACGAGAGCTTGATGGTTGAGCCCACTGAGAACGAGTCGAAGGAGACACTCGATGGATTCATTGCCGTGATGCGAAAGATTGCTGAGGAGGCTAAGACCGATCCTGAGATGGTGAAGAATGCTCCACACACTACGCCAATCGGACGTGTCGACGATGTCCTTGCAGCCAAGCATCCTGTTGTGACTTATAAGCAGTTGAAGAATGAACAAAACTGATCTCATCATCATCGGTGCAGGACCTGGAGGCTACCGGGCCGCAGAATATGCCGCCAAACAGGGACTGAAGGTCACCATCTTCGAGGGTGCCGAAGTTGGCGGCACCTGCCTGAACGTTGGTTGCATACCTACCAAGACCTACGTACACTCCCAGACTTTTGAGGAAGCACGTGAACGTATGACAGCAGTCGTAGCCCAACTTCGTCAGGGCGTGGAGGGCATCCTCTCCCACCCTAACATCACATTAGTTCGTGAAAAGGCTGCTTTCGTTGATGCCCATACCGTCAACGATTACACCGCCGACCATATCATCATTGCCACTGGTTCCGAAACCAAATGGCTCCCCATTGAGGGGGCACGTACAGACCCAAGAGTTGTCGATTCCACGGGTCTCTTGAACCTCGAAACTCTCCCAAAGCGTCTGACCATCATTGGCGCAGGCGTTATCGGTATGGAGTTTGCCTCTGTATTCAACCGTTTTGGCTCTGAGGTGACAGTGATAGAATATCTCAAGGAGTGTCTGCCCGCCCTGGACAGCGATATCGCCAAGCGATTGCGCAAATTGCTGGAGAAGCGGGGCATCATCTTTAAGATGAAGACTGCCGTAGAGAATTTTTCTGATATCGATGCTGACTGTATTTTAATGGCTACTGGCCGCAAGCCTCGTGTGCAAACTGATTTTTCCAATGCTGGCATTGAATACGATGAGCGCAAAGGCGTGGCCGTAGATGAGAACTTCAAAACTACCGTGGATGGCGTCTACGCCATTGGTGATGTTAATGGTCGGCAGATGCTGGCCCATGCCGCTGAGATGCAGGCAGTCCGTGCCGTAAACCATATCCTTGGAAAGACCGACGGCATCCGCTTCGACATCATGCCAGCAGCCATCTTCACAGAACCTGAGGCTGCCTGCGTAGGTTCTACGGAAGACCAGTTGAAGGAACAGGGCATCGCCTACCAGTGCAGGAAATCCTTTTGGCGTGCCAACGGCAAGGCCTTGGCGATGAACGAGACGGAGGGTATGCTTAAGCTCTTCTCCAATCCCAATGGCCGTATTCTGGGCTGTCATGCCTTTGGTGCCCATGCTGCAGATATTATCCAGGAAGTGGCAGTACTCATGAACTGTAGCTCAACGATACAACAGTTACGCGACATGATACACATCCACCCCACCCTGGGTGAGATACTGCTGTCAGCGGCTGATTAGTTACTGGGCGGCTGACGGTATCATTTTCACATTCGTCAGTTGTAGTTTTGCGGTCTTGTCATCAATCTGCTGTGCGGTCTTGTCATAGACGATGGTAGTGTTGTTGATTTCGATATCGTGTACACAGTGAAGGCCGAGGATACCGCCAGCCTTGATGCCTGTCTTCGCGCCACGGCAGACGACATTCGAGATATGGATGTCCTGGAAGTCGGGAGCCAGTTTCTTCTGTTCCTCGGTGAAGGCGGGGACGGCATTGGGGTCTGAGCCTGCGGGGCGGTCGACATAGTCGCACTGGAAGACGATGGCCTCGTCTTTGATGTCCGTCATGACGATGTCGGAGATAAAGAGTTGCTCGGTCTTTCCGCCACGTCCCATACCGCTCTTGAAGCGCAGTCCTGTGTCTGTACCGCTGAAACGACAGTTACGCACTACCATGCGGCGCATGCCAGTCACCGTTTCACTGCCCAGCACGAAACCGCCATGGGCATGATAGACGGTATTGTCCTGAATGAGGATATCCTCGCATCCGTTGGCTGGTGCACCGTTGCGATAGCTGCCGCTCTTCATGCAGAGGCCGTCGTCACCGGCATCTACCGTAGCGTTGACAATGAGTCCGACGTTCACGTCACTGAAGTCGATGGCGTCACCGTTCTGGGCATTCCAGGGACAGCGTACGGTGATGCCGTCGATGATGACGTTCTTGCAATAGCAGGGGTGCACATGAAACTTGGGGGCGTTCTGGAAGGTCACTCCCTCGAAGAGCACGTTCTCACAATCGGTGAAGCGCACCAGGTCGTTACGCATCTTCTCCTGTTTCTCGGGGGAGTCCTTGATGTCGGGATAGCCGGACTTCAGTTGCCAGGGATACCATAGCGTGCCGTTCTGACGTTCCACGCCGCCCATCTGTTTGAAGACGCTCCACTCCGCATCACTCACCTTGTTGCGCTTCACGGGTCGCCACTGGGCTCCGTTACCGTCGATGATGCCCTCGCCTGTAATGGCGACGTTCTTACGTTTCGAGGCCTTGATGCAAGGTTCCACACGACTCGATTTACCGCCTTCCACCACATATAACCGCTTGTCGGGTGAGAAATAGATGATGGCGTTCTTGTCGAGATGCAGCTCTATGTTATCCTTCAGCGAGATGGGTCCTGTGAGCCATACGCCCTGAGGGACGACGAGACGGCCGCCCCCCATCTTATGGAGTTTCGAGATGGCCTTGCTGAAGGCCTCCGTATTCAGGGTGATACCATCGCCCACTCCACCGACCTCCTTGATGTTCACCTCGTTGGCAGGAATCTGCGGACGACTGACCTGCTTGACTTCGACGGGCAGGTTCTGATAATACTTCGCATAGTCTTGTGCCTCCATAGCGACAGGAAGCAACAGGCTTAAAGCCATTAAGTTTAGTAGTTTGCTCTTCATTTTGATTGTTTGATTATTTTCTGGCACAGGCGGGACAGATGCCCTTGACGATATATTCCGTTTCTTCCTGCACGAAACCCTCTGGCAAGGGCACGGAGGGGATGCGTACGTGGGTGAGGCAGAAGGTACGGTGACACTGGCGACAGGTGACGTGCACGTGTCCCTCGCAATGGCGGGTGTCGTCAAGATGGCAGACGCAGTATTTCTGCGAGCCTGACCCGTCGTCGATGTCGTGCAACAGATGGGCTTCCGTAAGCAGGGTAAGGGTACGGAAGAGTGTAGAGCGGTCGACGGTCGGCAGCCTGGCTTCCAGGTCGCCCAGACTGAAGGCGTCCTGGAAACCGTGCCGTATCTGTCGCCATATCAGCAGACGTACTGCCGTGACACGGATACCTGCATTGTTGAGCACCTGCTCGTCGGGGATATCCGGATGCATGATCAGACTAAGTGTTCTATCAGGTCGGCGCGCTCACCGGGCAGCATGTCGATGACGGGAATCTCGATCATCGTATAGCAGCCGGGCTGCTGGCGCAAGGAGGCGCGGGCCACGTTGACCAGTACCTGTGCGGTGAGGGCAGGATTGTTGATACTCATATTGAACTCCAGACGCTGGTTCTGCGTCTTGCCGCTGACACCCTTACGGACGAGGTTGACACCATGTCCCATGTCCTTGACGGCATCTACCGACTCGACGGCGAAGACGTGTGTCTCGTCATTGGCGAAATAGGGGTCGGCCTTGATGTCCTTGGTGACTTGCTCCAGCGTGTAGCCGTCTTCCAACTCGACATATACCATACGACGATGGATGCCCTCGCCAAGGGGAATGGTCATCGACAGGGCGTTCTTGACACCTGCCTTCGAGCGGACGCAGACGGAGTGGCCCATCGACATGCCGGGACCGAAATTGGTATAGGAGAGTCCCTTGGGGGCAAGGCTCTGCATCAGTGTGCGCACGATGGAGTCGGAACCCGGGTCCCAACCGGCAGCAATGACACTGACGGTATTGGTCTGCTTGTTGATTTCCATCAGTCGCTCGCGATAGCCACGGATATTGGTGTGGATATCGAACGAGTCGACGGTATTGATGCCCAACGGCAGGATTTGCTTGGCATATTCCTCACAGGAGCGGGTTGGTGTGGCAAGGATGGCCACATCGACATCGTGGAGTTCCCTGATATCCTTTACAACCTCATAAGGAGCCAGTTCGGCGGGCTTGTTTTCTGCACCGTTCCTACGTACTACTCCTGCAATCTCAAAATCGGCAGAGGCTTCCAGTGCCTCGATGGTAAATTTGCCGATATTGCCGTATCCAACGACGGCAGCGCGAATCTTTTTCATAACGTCTGTTATCTATTTTAGTTGGTTTTATATCCTTTTCGCTTGCAAAGGTACATTTTTTTGGTGAAAGATGTAACGAAAAGGAAGAAAATCTTCAAAAAAAGTGACTATCTGTAACTATTCGTATCTATTCTGCAGGTAAATACAATAAAATGTAAACGGTCTGCGTTTATAAGATTGTATTAATACAACATGCGTTATGATAGAATATGTAAAGGGTGAGTTGACGGAACTGACCCCTGCCCTGGCAACGATTGAAGCGGCAGGAGTGGGTTACGGTCTGAATATCTCACTGAATAGCTACAGTGCTATTCAGGGCAAGAAAGAGGCGAAGCTCTACGTCTATGAGTCGATTCGTGAGGACGCCCATGTATTGTATGGTTTTGTGAACAAGAAGGAACGTGAGATGTTTGAACTGCTGATCTCCGTCAGCGGCGTAGGTCCGAATACCGCCCGCATGATGCTCTCGTCGATGAGTGTGGCAGAGCTATGCAGTGCCATCTCGACAGGTAATGAACGGGTAGTGAAAGGCATCAAGGGCATCGGTAAGATGACGGCCCAGCGCATCATCGTCGATCTGCGCGACAAGATTGTTGCCTTGGGTATTGCCGACGAGATACCTGCTGGCGGAACCATTGCCGCCCCCGTCAACAATGCCGTGAGAGACGAGGCAGTGGCAGCCCTCACGATGCTGGGTTTCTCGCCAGCCCCCACCCAGAAGGTCGTCGTCGCCATTCTCCAGGAGCAGCCTGACGCTCCCGTCGAGCAGGTGGTGAAGCTTGCCTTGAAACAAATAAAGTGAAGCATATAGCGTGAAGAGAATCGGAGTATATATTATTTTTTTGCTCATCAGCATGGTTGCCCTGGCACACATGCTGCCTACGGTATTCCCCTTCCCTTCACGTCCTGACGAGAAAGATTCCATCAAGGCACAGCCGACGTTAGTGACCGAGGAAGAAGAAATTCCCGACTCCCTGCTCCATCCCCGCTGGAAAATCAAGAAGACCAGTCCTGTGGTCGTCAGCGACCTTGACTCGTCGGTTGTCGACCTCCGCATACCAGAGAACATCAAGCAACAGGCTGAGTATAACGACTCACTGGGTTACTACTTGATAGGCTCTAAGATAGGCAGCCTGTATCTGAACACCCCTATCCTGATGCTGCCGGAGGAATACCAGGAGTGGAGCCGTCAGCGTGAACTGCGCCAGTATTTCCGTCAGAAGAACGCTGCCAACTTTGCTGCCAAGGGCAAGGACAAGTTCGACTTTGCCGACATGCACTTCGACATAGGTCCAGCGGAGAAGATTTTCGGTCCCGGTGGCGTGCGCATCAAGACTCAGGGAACGGCAGAGTTGAAGCTGGGCGGCAATTTCAAGATCATCGACAATCCCTCATTGCCGGAACGTAACAGAAAGACCAAGGCCGTTGACTTCGATGAGAAAATCAACCTGAACGTGTCGGGTAAGGTAGGCGACAAGGTGAACATGAACCTGAACTACAATACCGATGCCACTTTCGACTTCGATACCAAGAACATCAAACTGCGCTACGAGGGTAAGGAAGATGAGATCATCAAACTCATCGAAGCTGGTAACGTCACCTTCCCCACCAACAACTCACTGGTGAAGGGAGCCTCCAGCCTCTTTGGTGTCCGCACGGACATGCAGTTTGGCAAACTGAAACTGCAGACCGTCTTCTCGCAGAAGAAATCCAAAACGTCCAGCGTGTCATCCAAGGGTGGTGTACAGTTGACGCCCTTTGAGTTGAACGTTGCCGACTATGAGGAGAACCGTCACTTCTTCCTGGCAAAGTATTTCAGGGAACACTATGATGATGCCATGCAGAAACTGCCTAACATCATGACCGGTATTCAGATTTCACGGGTTGAGATATGGGTCACCAACAAGACAGGAACGACTGCCAACACCCGTAATATCATCGCCCTGACCGACCTCGCCGAGAGTACTTCCACCCGTTGGGGTTCAGGAGGTACGGTGTCCACCATTCCCAGCAATGATGCCAACAGTGAGTACAGCAGTATGATAACCACCTATGCGGATGCCCGTAACATCGACCAGACATCGACGGTGCTCGACGGTATTATCGGCTTCACGGGAGGTATCGACTATGAGAAACTGGCTTCGGCACGCCTGCTGAACAGCTCTGAGTACAAAGTCAATACTGCACTGGGATATGTATCCCTCAAGGCTGGCATCCAAACGGACCAGGTGCTGGGCGTTGCCTTTGAGTTCACTTACGGAGGACGGGTCTATCAGGTGGGAGAGTTTGCCAGCGACCACACCGCTGCCGGGGAGGCGTTGTTTGTGAAATCGCTGAAGAATACCAGTAATAATCCGTCACAGAACAACTGGGAGTTGATGATGAAAAACGTCTACTACCTCGCTTCGAATGTAGAGAAGACCAGGTTCCGCCTCGACATCAAGTTCCAAAGCGATACGGCAGGCGTCTATCTGACCTACATTCCTGAGGTCAAGGACATTACCCTGCTTCGTGGACTGGGATGCGACCGCCTAGACAATAACAACAGGGCACATCCAAACGGATATTTCGACTTCGTAGAAGGCTATACCGTCAGCGAGGGTCGTGTGTTCTTCCCTTCTGTCGAACCGTTTGGCAAGACACTCCACCAGTTCCTGGAAAAGAACCATGTTTCTCCCGAGAAGATAGCCAAATACACATTCTATGAGCTCTACGACACCACCAGGACGGCCGCCCTGCAGATGACCGACAAAAACAAATACCTGTTGGTGGGTCAGTTCAAGGGAACATCCGCCAATGTCATTTCACTGGGTGCCTATAACGTACCACAGGGTTCGGTTGTCGTCACGGCAGGCGGTGTCATCCTCACAGAAGGCTCAGACTATAGCGTTGACTACTCGGCAGGTGAGGTGACCATCTTGAACCAGAGCATCATTGATGCCGGAACAAGCGTCAATGTATCACTGGAAAGCAATACGGACTACGGCATGCAACGAAAGACCATGCTGGGTCTGAACTGGGAGTACGACTTCTCGAAAGACCTGCAGATTGGCGGTACCATACAGCACCTGACGGAACAGACGCTGACCTCGAAGGTCACCATGGGTTCTGAGCCGTTAAAGAACACTCTCTGGGGCGTGAATATCAACTGGAAGCATGAAAGCCAGTGGCTCACCAAGATGTTGGACAAGTTGCCTTTCCTGCATTGTACGCAACCTTCGCAAATCACCTTCACGGGGGAGTTTGCCCAACTCATTGCAGGACAGGCGGGAGGTACACAGGATAATGCGTCGTACATCGACGATTTTGAGAATGCCAAGAACGGGATTGATGTCAGCGAGCCTAAGGCATGGGTATTGTCAAGTGTGCCCTCCATGTTCAAGGAACATAATGACAAGGACTCCGTGACCAGTGGTTTCAACCGTTCACTGCTGGCATGGTATAACATCGATCCGCTCTTCACCTACCGTTCATCATCCCTGACCCCCAGTCATATTAAGAGCGACCTTGAGCAGTTGTCGAACCACTATGTCCGTGCCGTCTATGTGAGTGAGCTTTATCCGAACAGGCAACAGAGTACCTATAGCGGTGCTACTGCAACACTTCCCATCCTCGACCTCGCCTACTACCCAGAGGAGCGTGGCGCCTATAATCTGACGACAGAGGTAACGATGGACGGAAAACTCACCAAACCGCAACAGCGATGGGGCGGTATGATGCGTAAGCTGGACACCAACGACTTTGAGACGGCGAATATAGAATATATCGAGTTCTGGATGCTGGATCCGTTTATCTATTCCTCACGAGAGGGTGATGCTTCGGAATATAGCGGCGACCTGTATATCAACCTGGGTGAGGTCAGTGAGGATATCCTCCGTGACGGTAAGAAGTTCTACGAAAGTGGCATGCCTGTCGACGGTACTGGTTCGTTCACCAACAGTGCATGGGGTAAGATTCCTGTCCAGGCCACACAGACCTATGCCTTCGCCACGTCATCTGGTGCACGAGCCAAACAGGATATCGGATTAGATGGTTTGAACGACGAGGAAGAGAGAGCAAAGCCTGCCTATGCCAATTTCCTCAGTAACGTCAGCGTGAACGACAGTGTACGTGCTGCATGGAATGCCGACCCGGCCAACGATAACTACCACTACTTCCGTGGCTCAGACCTGGATGCGCGACAAGCCTCCATCCTCGACCGTTACAAGCGTATCAACCTGCCACAGGGTAACTCGCCTGACAGTGAACAGCAGACGGAAGGCTTCGATACGAGCTATAAGACCTTCCCCGATGTAGAGGATATCAACCAGGACTACACCCTGAATGAATACGAGCGGTACTACCAGTATAGGGTCAGCATCCGACCAGAGGACATGCAGATGGGCAGAAACCACATTACGGATATACGTGAGGCAAGTGTTGCCCTCCGTAACGGTACTCGTGAGACGGTGAAATGGTATCAGTTCCGCATTCCCCTTGACCAGTATGACGAGCGTGTAGGTAGCATTGGCGACTTCACCAGTATCCGTTTCATGCGTATGTTCCTGACTCAGTTCAAGCGCCCGATTTTCCTGCGTTTCGGTTCTCTTGACCTGGTACGTGGAGAATGGCGTATCTACCACCAACCGCTGTCAACCGTAGCAGAAAGCGGATCGCTGGAGGTCAGCGCCGTCAATATCGAAGAGAACAACGACAAACGTCCCGTCAACTATGTGCTGCCTCCAGGTATCAGCAGGTCAACAGACCCCTCACAGCCTCAATTGGTGGAAGAGAACGAGCAGTCGATGAAGATGGATGTCCATCATCTGGCTCCTGGTGAGTCGAAAGCTGTCTATAAGAACACCATGCTCGACTTACGCCGATACAAGCACCTCCAGATGTTCAATCATGCCAACCACGAGATTGACGACACGAACCTGAAGGACGGTGAATTGGCTGTCTTCATCCGGTTGGGTAATGACTACAAGAACAACTACTACGAATACGTCATCCCACTCTCCCTGACCCCTGACCGTAACGACTACAACAAATACAACGTAGAGGACTGCCGGGCGGTATGGCCTCAGGACAATATGTTGGATATGGACCTCTCATTATTTACGAACTTGAAGAAAGAACGTAACAAGGCGAGGGCCACAGGCGGAGCTTCCTATAACCAACTGTACTCGCAGGCCGACCCTAACAACCCCAAGAATACCATCAGTATTATGGGTAATCCTACTTTGGGAGAAGTGAAGACGATGATGATTGGTGTCCGTAATATCTCTGACGAACCGAAATCGGGAGAGGTCTGGGTCAACGAGCTGCGCCTGATGGAAACGAACAGTAATGGCGGATGGGCTGCCAGCGGTGCCCTGAACCTCCAGTTGTCGGATGTCGGCACGCTCAATATGACAGGTAAGATCATGACTGCCGGGTTCGGTGGACTGGAAGAAGGCATCCTGCAACGTTCCATGGATGACTATAAGACCTACTCCATCACAGCGAATGTCGAACTGGGTAAGTTCTTCCCTGACAAGGCAAAGGTAAGCGCACCGCTCTACTACTCCGTCACCAAGGAGGAGAAACGTCCGAAATACAACCCGTTGGATACTGACTTGGAACTCAAGGATGCCTTGGATGCTACTATCAACCAACAGGAACGGGACTCTATCGAAAGCATTGCCGTTACGAAGACGACTACGACGAATTTCTCACTGTCCAACGTACGGGTGGGTATCAAGACCAAGCGGCATCCGATGCCTTATGACCCTGCCAACTTCTCGTTCTCATACAGCCATTCCCATCGTCATACCAGTGGTGAGACGACGGTCTACGAGAAAGAGGATAACTGGCGTGGCGCCCTGAGTTACAACTGGAGCCCCGTCTATAAGGCCTGGGAACCATTCAAGAACAATAAGAGCAAATCGAAATGGATGCAATATCCCAAACAGTTCGGACTGAACTGGTTGCCCCAAAGCGTCTCGTTTAATACGGAGATAACCCGTTCCTACTATGAGTTACAGGAACGCGACATGGAAGACCTGAACGGAGAGCGGCTCCCTGTCACGTTTAATTCTCAATTCCTGTGGAACCGTGAGTTCTCCATCCGATGGGACCTCACCAAGAACCTGCACATGAACTTCACGTCGGCAACCCACGCCGAGATTGAGGAGCCCTATGACGAGAGGCCCATCAATAAAGACCTCTATCCAGACCGCTATGAGGCATGGAAAGACTCCGTATGGCATAGCTTACGCCACTTCGGAACCCCCCTTGACTACCAACAGACATTTACCGCCTCCCTGCAGCTTCCTTTGAATAAGCTGCCCGTCTTCGACTGGATAACATCCGATGCCAGCTATAATGCGACCTACAGATGGATTCGCGGTACCGATCTGGAAGACGGCACCTCTTTGGGAAATACCATTGCCAATACCCGTCAGCTGAATGTCAACGGTAATTTCAACATGGAGACGCTCTACAACCACATTCCTTTCCTCAAGAAAGCCAACGAACGGTTTAAGAAGGCAGCTTCCTCCAATAATAACAGCAGGAAAAAGAATACGGCCAAGGACAAGAATGCCTCCAAGGACAAGAATGCCTCCAAGGACAAGAATGTCTCCAAGGACAAGAACGACAAACAAACCAAGAAAGAGGAGAAGATTCTGCCAAAGAACCAGAATGCGTGGCAGAAAGAGGTAACGCTGATGGCCGACTCCTCCATCATCGTCAACCACGGGAAGAAATCGAAGCGGTTGAATGTCACAGCACGTACGAAGGACGGAAAGAAATATTCCCTGAAATACAAGGTATTGGACGACAACCGTATCCGTATCAACAACAGGGACACCATCCAACTGATGTTGAGCATCGCCCCCAAGCCCCCCGTTGATAAGCAATGGTGGTACAATCCGGCACAATCAGCAGCCCGTGTACTGATGATGGTACGCACTATCGGCATATCCTACCGTCATCAATATGCCATGTCCGTCCCTGGATTCCTTCCCAATATCGGTGACTGCTTCGGACAGGGAAGGGCAGGCAGTGTGCTGACTCCTGGTCTGGCTTTTGCTTTCGGACTGACAGACGACAGTTACCTGCAGAAGGCTTACGACAACGGATGGTTGCTGTGTAACGATAGTGTAGCGACTCCCGCTACCACCAACCTGACGAACGACCTGCAGATAAAAGCGACACTGGAACCTGTTCGCGATTTGAAGATCGACCTGAATGCCAGTCGTACGGAAACAAAGGCAAAGTCTATTCAGTATATGTATGAGGGCATGCCGACCACCCAAAGCGGAACCTTTACGATGACAACCATCTCCCTGAAATCCACATTGGAAAGTCTCGGAGATGCCAATAACGGTTACCGTTCCGCTTCCTTCGACCGGTTCTGCGGACTACTGGAGTCCTACCAGCGACAGGCCGAGGCACAGTATGGGACGACAGTCGACCCTTATAGCGCCAGTGTGATGATTCCTGCCTTCCTCTCTGCCTATACCAGCAGCGGAGGCAGTCTGAGTTTCTTCCCTGCCCTCACCCGCCTATTGCCTAACTGGACCATCCGTTATACGGGACTGTCGAAATTGCCGTGGTTCCGTGATGTGTTCAAGAGCGTCACCATCAACCACGCCTATAAGAGCATCTATGCCGTAGGCAGCTATACCGCCAATGCTGGCGTCAATTCTTACTTAGGTTATAACGTGCCTACGGTCAGTCTCAACGAGTCATTCTCCCCGCTCATCGGTATTGACCTGACGTTCAACAACAACCTCACGGCAAAGGTGGAATACCGTACGACCCGTGTCCTCAACCTCTCGATGACCAGTATACAGATCAATGAGAGCCGTTCCAACGACTGGGTAGTGGGACTGGCTTATAAGATCAGCGACTTCAACATCTTCGGAAGCAAGGGCAACCGTAAGGTGAAAAAGGCACAGCGCGGCGGCAGAAAGAACGGCAATGCCAAAGAGCAGACAACGAGTACGGCACCTAAGACTGGCGTGAACCATGACCTCAATCTGCGACTGGATTTCTCGTTGCGTGACCAGGCTGCCATCACCCGTGACATTGCCTCCCGTACCAGCAATGCCAACAGTGGCAATACAGCACTGAAGATCTCCTTCATGGCTGATTACACCTTATCGCGTCTGCTGACACTAAGCGCCTATTACGACAGGCAGACAAACACCCCGTTACTGTCGGCAAACAGTTATCCTACCACCACACATGACTTCGGGTTGTCACTGAAATTCAGCCTGACCCGATAAAATAAATACGAATTTATTTTGCATTTTACTCAGTTTGCACTATCTTTGCACCATAATAATAGCTATTATTAAGGTGGAATTACTCAATCACATCAAATATCCCGACGATTTGCGCAAGCTGTCGGTCGACCAACTTCCTGAACTTTGCCAAGAACTTCGCGAGGACATCGTGAAGGAGTTGTCAGTGAATCCGGGACACCTCGCCTCCAGCTTGGGTGTCGTCGAACTGACCGTCGCCTTGCATTACGTCTACGATACGCCTGAAGACCGTATCGTATGGGACGTGGGACATCAGGCCTATGGACATAAGATACTGACAGGACGCCGTGAACAGTTCTGCACCAATCGTAAGTTGGGAGGCATCCGTCCTTTCCCCTCTCCTTATGAGAGTGAATACGACACCTTTGCCTGCGGACATGCCAGCAATTCGGTCTCTGCCGCCCTCGGCATGGCTGTGGCTGCCAGGAAGACAGGCAAGGAGAATCGTCATGTAGTGGCTGTCATCGGTGACGGTGCCTTGAGTGGTGGTCTGGCTTTTGAAGGACTGAACAACGTGTCCTCCTCGCCTAATGATATGCTCATCATATTGAACGACAATAACATGTCCATCGACCTTTCTGTCGGCGGCATGAAGCAATACCTGCTGAACTTGAGTACCAACGAGACCTATAATGCCATCAAGTTCAAGGCCAACAACTGGTTGCACAGAAAGGGACTGATGAGCGACGAACGCCAGAACGGGCTCCAGCGCCTGGCTAATGCCATCAAGAGCGCCATCTCCCATCAGCAGAACATCTTCGACGGTATGAACATCCGCTACTTCGGTCCTTTCAATGGTCATGATATCAAGGAACTGGTACGTATCCTCCGTCAGATAAAAGACATGAAAGGACCGAAGCTGCTTCATCTCCATACCCAGAAAGGACATGGCTATGCACCCGCTGAGAAGGATGTCACCACGTGGCATGCACCAGGAAAGTTTGACATGGAGACCGGTGAGCGACTGGTGGATAAAGATCCCAATAAGCCCCAGAAATATCAGGATGTCTTCGGGCATACCCTCCTGGAACTGGCTCAGCAGAATCCCAAGATAGTGGGTGTCACTCCTGCCATGCCGTCCGGCTGTTCGATGAATATCATGATGAAGGAGATGCCCGACAGGACCTTTGACGTAGGTATTGCTGAAGGCCATGCCGTCACTTTCTCTGGTGGTATGGCAAAAGACGGACTCATCCCCTTCTGTAATATCTACAGTGCCTTCTCACAGAGAGCCTTCGACAACATCATCCATGATGTCGCCCTGCTCAACCTGCACGTTGTCTTCTGTTTCGACCGTGCCGGCATCGTGGGAGAAGACGGGCCGACGCATCATGGTGCCTTCGACCTGGCTGCCCTTCGTCCGATTCCCCATCTCACGATAGCCTCTCCGATGGACGAGCATGAGCTCCGCCGGATGATGTACACGGCACAACTGCCTGACAAGGGACCTTTTGTTATCCGTTATCCAAGAGGCGGAGGTGTCTTGGTCAACTGGCGTTGTCCTTTCGAGGAGATTAAGGTGGGAACAGGTCGCAAGATGAAAGACGGAGAGGATGTAGCCGTACTCTCTATCGGACCGATAGGCAATAATGTCACACAAGCTGTTGAGGGTACGACCGCGGCACATTATGACATGCGTTTCCTGAAGCCGCTGGACGAAAATATCCTCGAAGAGGTAGGACGTCAATTCAAGCACGTCATCACCGTGGAGAACGGTGTCAAGAGCGGAGGACTCGGCTCGGCCGTCCTGGAATGGATGAACGACCACGGATACGCTCCCCGCATCACCCGACTGGGTATGCCCGACGACCAGTTTGTCGAGCACGGCACCGTGGATGAACTACAGCAGATTGTCGGAATAGACACAGCAAGTATCAGAAAAGCCATAGAGTCATGAAGATTGTGATTGCCGGTGCAGGTGCCGTAGGAACTCACCTGTCGAAACTTCTGTCACGCGATCATCAGGATTGCGTCCTGATTGATCCGGATGCCGCACGACTGGCCGGACTCGACAGCCGTTATGACATCATGACGATTCAAGGCTCTCCTACGAGCATCAAGATCTTGAAAGAAGCAGGCACAGAGTCTGCCGACCTCTTTGTGGGGGTAACTCCCGATGAGAGCAAGAACATGAACGCCTGCAGCATTGCCCATGCCTTAGGAGCCAAGAAGACGGTGGCACGCATTGACAATTACGAGTATCTGGCTCCGCATCTGAAGCCTTTCTTTGAGGAGATGGGCATCAACTCCCTCATCTATCCCGAGGTCCTTGCCGCCATCGACATCACCAATGGCCTGAGGATGTCGTGGGTCAGACAGCGTTGGGACGTTCACGACGGAGCCTTGGTCATGCTGGGCATCAAACTGCGTGAGACCTGTGAGATACTCGACCAGCCCCTCAAGACCCTCTGCGGTCCTGACGATCCCTACCATATTGTAGCCATCAAACGAGGTGGTGAGACCCTGATTCCCAGTGGTAATGACATGCTGTGTGTGAACGACCTCGCCTACTTCATGACGACGAGTGAGTACATTCCCTATATCCGTAAGATTTCCGGAAAGGAGCACTATGCGGATGTCAAGAACGTTATCGCCATGGGAGGAGGAAAGACGGCAGTACGCGTAGGACTGACGCTGCCCGACTACATGAACCTGAAGATTATCGAGAAGAGTGAGCGCCGCTGTGAACAGCTCAACGAACTGCTCAGCGATACCGACACCATGATTATCCATGGTGACGGCCGCGACCTCGGTCTGTTGCAAGAGGAAGGCATTGAGTCCACTCAGGCCTTTGTCGCCCTGACAGGCAATGCCGAGACCAACATCCTTGCCTGTCTGACAGCCAAGCGCCTGGGTGTCCGCAAGACGGTGGCAATGGTGGAGAACCTCGACTATGTGGATATGGCGGAGAGTCTGGACATCGGCACGATTATCAATAAGAAGACGGTGGCTGCCAGCCATATCTATCAGATGATGCTCGACGCGGATGTCACCAATGTACGCTCCCTGATGATGGTCGACTCCGACGTCGCCGAGTTCGTTGCCGCAGAAGGTTCCCGAGTCACCAAGAAACCTGTCAAGGACCTGGGACTGCCCTTTGGTGTCACCATCGGCGGACTGGTGCGTAACGAGGAAGGCATCCTCGTCAATGGTAACACCCAGATTATGGCAGGCGACTCCGTCATGGTCTTCTGTCACGAACACAACCTGAAGAAACTGGAGAAGTATTTCAAGGCTAACGCACTATGGTAAACTTCCCGCTGATATACAAGATTATCGGTTCGCTGCTCCTGCTACTAGGAGTCTTGCTGGCCTGTTGCTCAGGTATATCCTTGTATTATATGGAAGACGATATGATGGCCTTCCTGCTGTCAACGCTGTTTACCCTCAGCTGCGGCTTCATTCTGAAATTCCTGGGAAGGAACGCCAATAACAACCTCGGCCGGCGTGATGCCTATATGCTAGTCACACTGACATGGACCGTGTTCACTATTTTCGGCATGATACCCTTCCTCATTGGCGGTTATATCGACAATGTGACAGATGCCTTCTTTGAGACGATGTCCGGCTTTACCACCACAGGAGCCACGGTGATTGACGACGTGGAATGGATGCCCCATGCCATCCTTTTCTGGCGCACGCAGACGCAATGGATCGGTGCCTTGGGAATCGTGTTCTTCACGATAGCCATTTTGCCCTCAATGGTGGGTAGTGGCAGTGTGAAGGTCTTTGCCGCCGAGGCTACTGGCCCCATCCGTTCGAAGATGCACCCCCGCCTGTCGACGACGGCGAAATGGATCTGGTCTGTCTATTCGGGCTTGACCATTGCCTGCATCCTCTCATTCTATCTTGCCGGCATGGACGTGTTCGACAGTATCAACTACGCCATGACCACCACTGCGACAGGAGGATTCGCCCCGCATAACGACTCGGCAGCCTTCTTCCATTCCCCAACCATTGAATATCTGGCCATTCTCTTCCAGTTCCTTGCCGGAATCAACTTCACCATGCTCTATCTGGCAGTGTTCCGTCTTCGGTTTGCCAATCTGTTTAAGAGTTCGGAGTTCAAGCTGTATATCTTTGTCGTCGCCGCCTCCACAGCATGGATCATGTACCTGTTGATGTCGCATAATGGCTACGGACTGGAACGCGCGTTCCGCTCCTCATTGTTCCAGGTGGTATCGTTTATCACGACGACAGGCCTGTTCAACGACGATGCCGGCATGTGGCCCCACATCACGTGGGTCATCCTGGGCTGTCTGATGTTCCTGGGAGCCTGTTCTGGTTCCACCACAGGCGGTTTCAAGTGCATCCGCGGTGTGATGACCATCAAGGTGTTACGCAATGAGTTCCACAAGCTGCTGCACCCGAATGCTGTCCTCCCCGTGAAAATCGACGGCCAACCCGTTGCCCAGCAGAAACTCAACTCGCTGCTCGCCTTCTTTGCCATCTTCACCCTGATGGTCATCCTGTCGGCCACCATCATGATTGTTGCCGGCATCGACAACACCAATGCCATCACGATAGCCCTGAGCTGTATCAGCAATGTCGGTCCCTCGCTGGGAACCCAGATTGGTCCGGAGATGTCATGGAGCCAGCTACCCGACTTCATCAAGTGGACGTGTTCCTTCCTGATGCTGGTTGGTCGTCTGGAGATTATGAGCGTATTGGTCATCTTCACCCGGGGATTCTGGAAAGACAACTAAACATAACGACATGAAATATTTCAAATTCAAGCCCCTGTTAAAGACCTTGATATGGGGAACGGAGAGCTGGCAGATCAGCGGTGTGCCAGGCAACGAGACACTGTCGGAAGACGGCAGGAGCCTCAACGAGATAGTAAGGACGGAAAAAGCCGCATTGGTCGGCGAAGCCAACTACCAGCGTTTCGGCGATGAGTTCCCGCTGCTCATCAAGTTCATCAATGCCCGTCAGGACCTGAGCATCCAGGTACATCCCACCGATGAAATAGCGCACCGACAGGGTAAGCCTCGTGGCAAGACAGAGATGTGGTTCGTCATGGAGAGTGCTCCCGAGGCCATGCTGTACAACGGACTGAAGATGCAGATCACACCCGAACAGTATAAGCAGATGGTGGCCGACGATACCATCTGCGATGCCCTTGCCCGCTACAACGTCAAGGAAGGCGACTGTTTCTTCATCCCCGCCGGACGCATCCACGCCATCGGTGCCGGCTGCTACCTCGCGGAAATCCAGCAGACCTCCGACGTCACCTACCGCATCTACGACTACAAACGGAAAGACAAGGACGGCAACTACCGCCAGCTGCATACCCAGGAGGCAGCGGAAAGCATCGACTACACCGTGCTCGATGACTATCGTACCGCCTATACGCCTCAGAAGAACGAAGGTCAGTTATTGGTGGAATGCCCTTATTTCAACACCGCCGTCTACGACCTGACAGAGCCCATGACCATCGATTACAGCGAGCTCGACTCCTTTGTCATCCTGATAGGCCTGAAAGGCGAAGGCACCCTAACCGTTGATGGTGAACAGGTCGGTTTCCGTGCCGGCGAGACCATCCTCCTCCCTGCCACCGCAAAAGAGGTACACGCAGCCGGTACCGTCAAATTTCTCGAGACGTACGTATAGAAAATAAATCATGAAGAAATTACTACCCCTCTTAGTAGCCCTGATTATACTGGCAGGCTGCGGCGGCAAGGAAATCAAGGCTGCTCTCGACGCAGGCGAGAATCTCAAAGTCATCTCCATCGACTGATTTATCCATAAATAAACTAATAAGAAAATGAAAAGAATTGTAACTATCGTAGCGCTCACATGCGCCGTGGCATTTCAGGTGAATGCACAGAACACAGAAGAAGAAAACTTGAAGATGGCCGAGCAGACGGTGAAGCTGGCTGATGCGAATCCAACAGATGGCAAGAAGCAGTACGACGCAGCCACCGCACTGATTGGCATCGCCGTCAACACCGATGGCAAGTACGACCGTGCCATCAGTTACGCCCACAAGGCACTGGAGATTGCCAAGGCGCAAAAGGAGCAGAAGGACACACTCCTTGCCAACACGTATTCCCTGCTCAGTACCATCTACCTCATGCAGGGCAGCGTGGACAATGCCTGCGACTTTATGGAACTGTCGGTCGATGCCGCCGAAGATCAGTTGGGCCGCTACGACGCCGCAACCATCTACAACCGTCTGAAAACCGGTCTCACCCTCATCTCGATATACCCCGACACGCGACGCGGTTTCCTGCATGTCATGCAGGCGTTCTACGACAACGACAAGGCCCCTGCCAACAAGCGCATTAAGAACTTGGAGCAGTTTAACATCAGACTCAACTTGGCTATGGAGCAGATGCTGACGGCCCATACCAACGCAAATCGCTTTGCTATCCCCGTGGTGATGGTGGACGGTGAGAAATCCTTCATGGTGCAGACCCGTGACTGGCATATCGGACAGCCGCTGGTGAACTGGCTATCACCTAATATGCTGCGTAGCCAGGAAGAGAGGCAGGCACACAGTGGCGAGAACATCATCTTGATGAACGACAAGGGAGAGTTCCGCCGTCTCAGCAAGGAGGAGGGCCAGAAGGTCGTTTTAGATACCCCAAACTTCATGATTAATACCAGTTCCCGTGAGATAGAGGCAGAACGCAACGCTTCCTATCTTTGGTACCTACAGCCCCAAGTTTACAACGACACCGTCAAACGATTCGAAGAGTTCATCAACAAGAAATAACATGAACGCGAAATTCAAGATGCCCAAGTTCGGGCGCGACCTGACAATAAAGGGATGGCTTAAGGAAGTGCTGATGACGTTCCTCGGCACCACCATTTCCATTGTTCTGACCTTTGGTACAGCAACATGGCTCGAACAGCGGCATCAGATAAAGAATCGTCGGCAGACGTCGATGATGGTCATTGCAAACATCGAGGACTTCGCGCAAAACATGCGCAAAATTGACTCAATACTTGTGGAGTGGGACTCGACGCTGACACGCATAAGCACGCTGCCCCGTGACAGTGTGCTTCGACTGAACGATAACGAGGTCAATGCCTTCTTCTCAGCTATCGCCGGCGGAGTACTCCTACAGCGCGACAAGACGGCGGAGAACATTTTTACTAACGATATCAGTACGTGGCGCGACGTGGGCAATCTGCGATTTATCAGGAACGTGGGTGAATGCTATTCGTACATCAATGACATCGAGAAGAATTACAGAATTCAACTCGATCGCAAGAACGAACTCCGTCAGCGGTTCACAGAGGATTACTACCATGATGAGATGACGGGGGGCGAGTGCGTGGCTGCCATACTCGATATGAAGGGAACCAAATACTTCATTGCTGACTTCACCGAGAGTTTCGTGCACTATTTCGAGAACTGCATTGACAACCTGCACAAGTATAACCGCAAGAATATGCAACTAATCGGCGTGACGCACGAGGAGGTGATGGACTTCATCAAAGCCGGGGAACAATTCTGATGACGTTCCTCGGCACTTCAATACGATGCCTTTCCCTCTTCGTCCCGTTCAGCGCACTTTAGTGCGATGCTTGCCCCCTCTTCGTCCCGTTCGTCGCACTTCAGTGCAAAGCCTTCCCCTCTTCGTCCCGTTCAGCGCACTTTAGATATTAGCCTTTCTTCGTCCTGTTCGTCGCACTTTAGTGCAATGCTTGCCAAGTCCGCCGCAAGCTATTAATATCGGCATCATCATGCTCCAAATCTTCAATTTCTTCATACTTTATAGTTTTAAAGATTGTATTATTCTGCCAAAGTCAATCTTTCAGGATGGTCATATACATAATTAACATCAAATACAAAGATATATTCATTTACTACATCTTTAATTTGAATTGGCAACATCAATCTTAGTTGACCTGGCTCCAGAGCCGGTTTTGATGGATACATAGATTCCGTCACCCACTCATTTAAGGCTTCACTATATCTAACATTGCAATTTGGAACTGCCAAATCTTCAATTTTTGCTCCCTTAATTATCGTTGTTGCAGGTTGATCCCCCTCTCTTTGGGAATACTTCGTGCCTGTATGCATTATTTTTGATGTGGTTCCATCATAATCTACAAAAACAGCTTCGTTCCAAATAACTTTTATAGAATTATTTGATACATTTCTGAGGATATAATTAAACTGTTTGCTTCCTCCAAAGATTAAAATATCAATCACATTGTCTATATAACTGTATTTAGATATGTTCTTGTCTTTATCTTCGATGGTTGTTGTCTTTCCATATCTTATAGCAGGATTGGAGGGTTTTTCAACCTTTGAAAGAACAGACACATAATGACCTTCTAAGTCGTCCTTAAACGCATCATATTCTGGATTATCTACCCGGCAGGCATGCTTTTTATTTGGCTCTTCAGGATTCTGTAAATTATATAATGCATACTTGGACATATACATTTCTTCCGTTGTCGGATAAGTGATACCTAACACCTTATATTGGCGTTTAACTTTGGGATGTGAAAGTATCTTTCCATAATACGAGCAGGCAATCTTTGCTTCTTCTTCAGTACATGAAATGATACTTCCATCAAAATCGCTCTTGATAACAATATGAGGTGTTGGTGGTATATCATAGTATCCAAGCATTTTTAAATCAATCACTTTTGCCACAGGTTGACCATCAGCATTATTGATAACTTTTCCGATGTAATTCTTTTTGTCTGCTTCAAATTTATCAACCAAGAAGAAACTTTCACAGGTTTCCATCCCTTTGTAATTGCGTTCGTGATTTAAATTCACCTTTACTTTTACTTTCTTCCCAGAATCACTAATTAGGTCTATAAATATAAATTTACCTACCTTGATTTTTTCAACGGTATAAATAACATCTGTTTTACCACCCATATCTTCAAACCTATATGGATCATAAGAATCATCTCTGCCATTGCCTGGTGAATACGAGAACATTTTTACATGCTGTCCTATGTATTTTTGTAATACATCTTCTGATGTGCTGTGTTGCATGGAATACTTTCCGTAATTAGCTCGTGCAATAGCCACGCTACTTACAAGTGCCAAAGACAAAAATAAGATTAATTTCTTCATAGTTTTATAGTTTTAGTTACTTTATTTCGTTTACTCATTAGGGATGCGGTGTTTATATCATTCATCTATCCCCGTGGCATTTAGCCACCCTAAGCAGTAGCATCTGCAAATATACGAAGAAAAACTGAGATGAAGAAAAATTTCCACACCGAAATTTGGAAGATCACGAAAAAGAGCAGCTCACAGAGGGACCCTCTGTGAGCTAATTTACCTCTTACCTCTCACCTCTTCAGAAGTTGCCATGCCTCTTCGATGGAGGGCAGGAGTTCCTCCTGACCTTCGGCATCAAGGCCGCACTCGACCGTCGCCATCGCAAGGACAATCTTCACCCATATCTCCCTGGTCTCCGCCTTCATCGGGGGCAGTGGTGTGGTGGCTCCGATACAGGTCATCCGGCTGACGTTGCGGATATATGCCTGTACGTTGTTCTCCGACTCCGGAGCCCAGCGTGAGATAATCCTGCGCAGCGTCGTGCAGCCGTATTTCGTGTAGTACGTCCGAAGGAGTTTCAGGGCTGCCCTGCAGCCATAGACCATCTCTGAGAACTGGCAGAAGGTCTGTTCTGCATCGGTATGGATTTGGCCTAACCATACGGTATTCTTTGTTTTTATAATGTTGAGGGGGTTGCAGTTTCGCAAACCCCGAGCTGTTTGCATCGTCATAAAAATATTTTTTAAGGTTCGCTCGGACCATCAAAGGTCCGGCGTGATTTTTAATATTATAATAATCACGGCGTCGTCCCGCCGTACCAAATGAAAGAAAGGAGGCAGAGGGGGACCCCCTCTGCCTCTAACGGCACGACTGTACGAACAGTGCCGAGCTAATCGCTGTCAGTATCGTGATCACGATCTGAACAATCTGTTTCAAAGTCTCTCGCTTCATACTTCACACATGTTACTTCTTACCTCTTACTTCTTACCTCTCACCTCTAACTTAGTTCGGATCAGAACCGCCTCCGGTATTACCGCCACCATTGTCGCCACCTCCGGTATTACCGCCTCCGGTATTTCCACCGCCGGTATTATCACCCGTGGATCCGTTATTGTCACCGGAACCCGTTGTTCCGCCGTTGTCTCCGGAACCACCAGAAGGAGTCGTCGTCGTAGTACCGGACACCAGCTTTCCGTGCGCCTCCTCGAAGGCGACGTCCTTCAGCAGCGCCTTGGCATTGACATACTTCTGTACAATCTTGCCCTCCTTCTCGACAGAACCCGTCACGATGCGCTGTATCTCAGGCTGGAACAGCACACGGCGGCGTGTGATGGTGTTGGCGGTACAGTCGTCCGCCTTCGCTACACCGATACTGGAGAAGCCGACCTTGAAGATGCCGATGCCTGCCAGGCGGATCTTCTGGCCCATCTCCAGGAAGTGCTTCATGGCGGCACCCAGCTCGTCGAGGGCGGCCTTGATGTCGCTGCGCTTCAGGGTGGCCTGCGTCTGGATGAAGTCCGCAATCTCGTCGGTCTCGATGAATTTCTCATCATACACGGGTTTGGCATAGTACTTGCCGTAAGTCTTCGCATTGTGCGAATTCTTGTTCTGTGATTTTACATACTTCTGACTCATGTTACAATAACCTTTAACCATTAACCAATAACCATTAACCATTTCTCTGTCGCAGCTTGTGAAAGGGATGTCACTTACGGGTCGCCCCTGACGTTCCTACCACCCGAGGGTGCGTCACCTTGCGGTCATAGATGCGTCACTTTACCCCCCTAAAGTATCATCGGAACGGACGGCAGATGACGTCGGAACGGATGGAAACAATCGTCGGAGCGGGTCGAAAGTATCAGTCCTTTGGTTCACTTACCTTGACACTTGCAAAGGTACTACATCCGGGAAGGGCATTTTCCGTTGTGTGTCGTAGCGGGTCTTCCATGGGCTTATATTGTACTATCATGTACCAAACCGTCCCTATAGGGTATCACTCATCGTCCACATCGATACAGAACTTATCGATGATCCAGCGTACGATGTTAGGTGGCAGCAATACCATCTTCCGCCGCATGCCCATGCGTTCCAGTTCCTTTGAATAGGGCTTGCACCAATTGCTGAGTGTTCTTACACTCACACCGGCCAGCTCGGCCAGTTCCTGTCTTGTCATTGCTTTCATAAGGCTTCTTCTATCTTCATTTATCTCCTTCTATCTCCTTAACCTTGGACACTAAGACAGTAGGACAGTAGAATTCTGAAAATATATCGCGTACGTGCGTGTACGTACCCGTGAGGAGTTTGTGAAATGTACTGTCCTACTGTCCACTGTCCACGTCACCCTCATCGGCCATCTGCCGCTGCAGGCGCTGTATCTCCTCACCCGTTCGCAGTTCTACGATATAGCCGCGCTGACCGTTTGACTTCACGCGCTGGAAGCCCTGCTCCACGAAGGCACGGCCCAGATACACCGCATTGAGTTTCTGGGAGATGTTCGCACTGATGATCTGCATGGCACGCGCCACGCTCATGAAGATGCCGCTTTCCACGCCCATCGGCTTGCGGAAGTACAGATGTACCAGTTCACTCTCCAGATGGGGGATCTCAAACGACCGGTTATGCGCCGTCAGCTGCTCGATCTCGCCCTGCGAGAACCAGTAGCGGAAGCCCTGCCGGTAGAGGGCATACGCCTGCGAGTAGATGCCCACATAGTCGAAGGGGTTGTCGCGCGGCGACATAATACTGTCGATCCGGAACGGCAGCCACCGCCGGTTGCCCGTCGGATCCGTGAGGAACTGCGGGTTGTTGCCCGTTCCGCAGAACGACGCGATATGCTGCCGGTGCTCATGGAAATGGGCATACGCCGCCCGCTCGTCGATGGCGGGCATCGTCACCGCCGCCTTCAGCTGGTTCAGCTCCGACGGTCGCATGGTGTCCAGCTCCTCACAGCACACCAGCCCATACTGCGCCAGTGTCAGCAGGTCGTCACGTCCCATGCGGTTGGCATTCGTCTTCGTATAGAAGTAGCCCGACAGCTCGGGCGGCAGCAGGTAGTTGAACCATGTCGTCTTGTACGAGCCCTGTTCACCTATCAGTACCAGGATGACGTTGTTGACCACCGTGTCGTCAATCCACCCCGCCACCATCGCCACCAGCCATTTCTTCAGGTACTCCGCGAAGCGCAGCTGTTCATCGACGCCCCCTTTCACCTGCACAGACATCGACATGGCGAGGATATGGTCCTCGCCGTTCCACGGCGGCAGGCGGTCCAGGTAGAACCGGAACGGGTGGTAGTCAGCCACGAAGTCCGATTCTATCACGCGATAGATGTCCTGCACGCGCACTGGTTTCTGCTTCGACATCTCCGCCCACAGCGAATTCACTAGGCGGTCGTTGACGGGCATGTATCCGTCCCCGAAGTGCGCTTGTTCAGGCCTCCCTTCTCCCCCTAAGTTAGGGGGATAGATGGAAGGCTCCCGATACTCTACCCTACCCGTGATGACGTTGTGCCGCAGGAACAGCCTGTCGCCGAGAAACGCCTTGATGTCGTCCACCGTCGCATACACCTCTTTCCAGTTCGCTTTACGCTCCTTCTTCGCTTTTGCTCTCTTCTCGCCCATAACTTAAATGTTTTGGGGGCGAAGATACAAAAAAGGAATGAATCGCACTAGTTACGCAGTAGTTACGGTGGTAGTTACGCAACTAGTCTAAAGTGCCTGAGAATAGTGCTTTCACTTCGTCTTGGAAGATGAGCGACTGGCGTTGTAGAAGTGCATTATTATAGTTACTTCGCATATTTTTGCGATTCCAGAACTGTTCGAAAACCTTCCATCTTTCCTGAATACCTAACCTGTTTGCCATTTCAAAGGCTAAGATGGCCGACTTGGTGAGGGATAGTTTCGGCTGGTATCGTTCGTCTATCCATCCTTTCGACATTGCTTTCTTCCAAAGCGCCATCGCCTCGGGAGTGCTGAGCTCACCAGGCAATTCCCCTGTGCCCTTCTCCTTCGCTGCACAGGATGGATTGGGGAGGGTCTTCCCATAGTTAAACTGTTTATCCACATACTGCGCGCCCGACGACACCACTACGATATGGATGTGGCTGCCATATCGGTCATAGCCTGCCTGATGCAGCTGCTCAAGCAGGCGGTTAATTACTTCGTTCTCTGACTCACTGTTGAAACCCGTAGTTTCTTTTTTTCTGTTTTCATTGTTTTTAGTTTTTTGATTTGAGAATTATTTTACTATAAAAACATCCGCAGGAGGTGAGTCCTGCGGATGACGTTATTCCACGATGTTGATGTGGCGGATTATCTCAAGATGTCACCGTCGCCCAGTCCGTCGGGGTCAAGGATGATGTCACTCACCTGTTCCCAGACATATCCGGGGTTCAGAAAGCGAGGGCTGAACGGACATAGTCTTCGTTGTATTTATTGTGACTATACCAATGGCCTTGACCGGCGCTAAAGTTGAAGAACCACGCACCTTTGTCACTGTACTCAGAAGACGACCAGTAGAGGCCCGACTGCAAATTCGATCCTCCGCGAGTACTGAAACCGTCGCGAAGATCCGTATAGTTGTTATTAGCGCCTAGCACATTTTTGCAAGCGTTGATCATCTGATTCCATTGGTAACCTGAGGGAAGGAACCAGGCGGAACAGCCAGTGGGCAATGCGGTGCTATTATTTGCTATCGCAGCCTTGAAAGCAGGATAGGTGTCGCTGTTGTGCGTTGCATCGTTGTACTGCAGACCGCTCTCGGTAGTAAAACTGCCGCTCTGCTTGGTATGGCCGGCATCAGTGTTCGATGTCTTCCATTGGCAAGTGTTTCCGCTATTGGCATCGCTCATGGCAAGGGCCAGTCCGTGATTGTAGGGTGCTGACTCACCGTTCTCGCTGCCCACATAGGTAATCATGGCCACGCCGGTGGTGCCTGCTGCTTTGGCAGCGGTGGCATTATCGTAGATATTTCCGTCGGCTCCAAACACTTTACCGACTTCAGCCTTCTTCAGCGCCAAGTCCTTGGAGGTGTACGTCTTGCCGCCAACTAGCGTAACACTCGCCGCCGACTTGCGATAGAAACCCGATGCGGTCTGGGCATAGATATTGACGGGCTCGGCACTGAAGCCGCCGAAGGGGGCGAAAATGGCCACGTAGATAGTGCTCTGCGACGAGGGGGTGACTTCGTACCTCATGTCGACCATCTTAGGGAAGTCGATGACGAGCTTGGTGATAGCGCTGGTGATGTTGTTCTCGCCGTCTTTGAACGAGAACTTCCAGATGCACATCAGAGGCTCCATTGTTATTCCGGTAGGCAGGGTGACGCCTGAGTCGGAGACGGTCATCTTGCCATAGCCAGTGATAGCAGCAAAGTTTTGGTTGATGTCGGCCAAAGTGCCCACCTGGTCGGTGTTTGCGTCCTTCGTCCACAACCAGTAACTGCGGGGGTAGTAGAATTGGATGTCGCCGGTGTTCTTCGGGTCGATCAGCGTAAGGGTGATGGTGGCGGCCTTCGTCGAGGGATCGACAGCGGTCACAGTTGCCGTAGCATCCACGAATTCATTGCTGGTGTTTTCGTAGCCCACCATTATCTGGTCGCCTACCTCCCATTCGGCTGTGATGCCTGTGGCTCCGCCTACGTCGGTCATTGTGCTACGCATTCCGCCGTTGCGCGGCGAGAGCGTCGTAGTAACGGTAAAGGTGCGGGGTTGTTCTGCTGGCTGTTCGATGGTTGTCAGCTCATCCTCACTGGAGCAGGCCGACCATGTGGCTGCCGTCAGTGCGAGGGCCGCCATCCAAATAATATGTTTCATTGTTTTCATCATCGTCTGCTATTCAAGGTTAAGTAATTCATTGATTTCTTCCTCCATCTCACGTGATCCGCCACCACCTAAGGGGTCACCGCCACCGGGATAGCCGGGCATGCCGGGCACGTCGCCACTCGTCGTCAGTAGCGCCGTCCGCTGCCGCAGTTCAATCGCCTGCAGTGCAGGACGCTCGTAAACTTTTCGTTTCTTCATTTCCACCTTCTTTTTTAACGGTTTTTGGTTTACAAGGTGCGAAGTTACAAAGAAAACGTTAATGAATGCCAGCCCCTCACCCTAAAAAGTGTTAAGGGGTAAAGATTTAACAGAAAGAGGACAAAGTTATGTCAGGTACCTTTATGTCAGGTACCTGGTACGTGACACATGGATTTACATAAAAGCGCCCCACTGTCGTGATTCGTAAAGGATGGTGGGGCGTTGGAGTTGCTGTACGTTGGTTGACAACGGAGATTACTCGTCGTCAAAGTCCCAGTCTATGTCTCTGTACATCGGGGCGAGCTGACCATTGCCGCCCAATTGTTCATGTGCATCGGGATTACTACCCGCCAACATCCGCATAGCCTGTATCTTCACTACCTGCATGGCAGGATGGATATATTGTTGCTTTTTGAGCGTTGCTCTAAAATGCTCACGCTCGGCATAGCTCAAGCAAGCTGGGCTCTGCTCTCTCTTAATCGCATTTTTCATCATTATTACATTTTTACATTACTTCAGTACGACCTTTTTACCTTTATAAATATAGATGCCCTTCTTTGTCGGCATGCCCTGCAGCTTGCGACCGTCAAGCATATACCAATCAGTGGCAAAATGGTCAATGGACAATGGTGAATGGTCAATGGTAATAATCCCAGTCGTTCCCTCGTCATCGGGCAGACCGAAGAACTCGCGCGCGCTGGTGCTCGGCAGCATCAGCCATGCCTTGTGGGCTGCGCTGGTGAACGGTGAGCCGCCGTCGGCGCCCCAGTACCAGCCGATATCCGTACCGCTCTGGTTGTACGACAGCTTGTAGTGCTTGCCGTCGCCGGTGGTCTCTGTGGCGGCGTCGCTGCCGTGCAGGTAGTTGGTGGCGGTGATGGCAGAGGCCTCAGGGTCGGCAATGCTCACGCCCAGCGTCTGACTAGCGTCGGTGGCAGCCACCTCCAGCATGACGGCGGTGGCTGCGGGTACTACATTATTGTTCGTGTCGTCGCCGTCGGCAATGGTCTGGTAAGTCAGCTTGTCGCCGTTGTTATCCGTTACTATCTTGGCCTTCATGCCGGCAGGCAGCACGAGGTCGTACTGGCCGTAGTAGGCAGTGCCATAGCCCTCCTTGGCAAAGGCGACGGGCACTGCTGGCTGTAGCGTCTGGCCGGCAATGGCGGAAATCTCGTCACTGTTCAGCGTGCCGCTATAGGCTGCACCACTGCCGTCGGTGAACGTCTGGCCATCCTTGATGCTGATGGTGTTGGCGTAGTATCTGCTGGCGGTGATGCGGTCGGTGGGGCGGGTCCAGCCGAGGGTGATGGAGCCGTTAGTGGCCTTGATGCCGCGGCTACGGTCGCCGCCAGTGGCGTTGACGGTGCCACCGTTGATGGTGACGTCGCCGTGGCCGGAAATGATGCCGTTACCATACTGGTTATCGCTGGTGGCACTGACGGTGCCGCCGTTGATGGTGACGGCGTTATAGGCGTCGATGCACGTGCTGCCCGTGGAGTGAGCGGTGATGCTGCCACCGTTGATGGTCAGCGTGCCGTCGTCGGCGAGTATACCAGATTTACTGACCTTGATGGCCGTGCCGCTGCCCTCGGCCGTGAGGTTGCCTGTTCCTTGGCTCTGCCCGTAGATGATGAGGTTGCCATTGACACTGAGGGTATTGCTTCCGCTGAGGGTGAGCGTGGCGCCATCGCAGAGAATAAGGCGGGCGGCACCGTAGAAAGAGAGGGACCAGTTGGCGGTGATGCTGACGTTGCCGCTGACAGCGAACCAGCGTTCCTCGCCGTCGGTGCCGAGGTAGACTTCTTCGTTGCTGCTCTGAAGGAAGGTGACGTCAGCATAGGGGTTGCTCTTCTCCGTGCCGTCGGCGTCGATGTAGTTGACGCAGAGGGAGGCATTAATGGTGAGATCCTCGGCGGGCATGGTGAGGGTATAGGGGTTGCTGGTGCCTGTAAGGGTGCCGGCGCTGGCGGCATAGCTAAGGGTAAGGCCTGCCGGTACGCTATAGCTCAGGGTGAGGCTGACGTCAGCGTCCTCGGGGGCGTAGAGCACGCCGCCGTAGTAGAGGGCGCTGCCGTAGCGCTTGATGCCGTTGTATTCGTAAGTCTTGTCAGCATCGCCGGCGGGAGCCAGGGTGACGTCGGTGCCGGCGCTCACGGTGTAGGCATTGCTCTGGTGGGCGTTGGCGCCCACGGTGCAGTCGCGGTAGTAGCAGTTGGTTTGACTGCTGCTGCCAACAGTTACTGCGATAGCATTGTAGGAATTGACAGCAGGCACGGTGGCGCCGATGGCCAGGCAGTCAGACATATTGCCGTCAAGCCTGCCCACGATACCACCGAATTCATAGATATTATTGAGACCGCTAGCCACGGTGAGGGTGGCGGCGCTGACACAGCCGCGGATGGTACCGTTTTCACATACGCCCACCACACCGCCGTGATGGCGAGCATCGTCAATTACGGCATGGATGGTAACATCGCTGCCTACACGACAGTTCTCCACGATGCCACCATTGACGCCGCTTTTTGTAATATATCCCGCGATGCCGCCAACTAATTGCTTACCGGTGATGCGGGCATCGGCCAGGATGACGTTCTTGATGGTAGCCCCCCAAGTACATCCAAAAAGGCCCTGTTCGCTGTTCGTTTCGGTGACACCGTCCTTGTAGATGCGGATGCCGCTGACGGTATGACCCTGGCCGTCGAAGGTGCCGCGGAAGAATTTATCGCTACCGTTATAATTGCCGCCGATGGCTGTGTAGTTGTTCTCTTCGCTGTTGGCATCGTTCCAGTCGGTGGTGTGGTCGTAGGTGATATTGTCGCCCAGACGGAAGAACTTGCCTTTGAAGTCGTTGCCGCTGTTCACCAGCGTGGCCAGCAGGTCGAGGCCTGCGGTGGTGGTGATGGTGTAGGCTTTTGCGGCAGTAGTGCCGTCGCAGCCAGACTCTACGCCCCAGAGGTCGGTAGTGTTGGCTGTAACGGTGACGGCCTCAGCGGGCATGGTGAGCGTGTTGCCATCGATGGTGCCGGCGGTGGCGGTGTAGGAATTCACCTGATAGCCTATGCCGCTGTAGCCGAGGGTGATTGTCGCCCCCTCGTAGCCGTAGGGCACGCCGCCGATGTCAGCACCGTTGTCGTAGACTTTGTTGGTCTTGTTGTTAGTGCTGGGCAGGTCCGTGCCGCTGCGCACCAGAGTGACGTCGGTGCCGAGGGTGATGATGTAGAGGGCGCGGGCGCCGGCCACGTCGCTGGTGGCGGTGCTGCCGTTGGTGCCGATGCCTACGCCGGAAGGGGTCACGCTGCTGCTGGCCACCTTGCAGTTGTAGTAGTAGTTATGAGTGAGGGTGCCTTTGTTGTTCCAGCCGACGATAGCACCGCGGTCGTTGACGTTGGGGATAGTGACGCCGAGGGCGATACAGTCGGAGATGGTGCCGCCGTTAACACCGTTGTTAAAGCCCACGATGCCGCCGAAGTATCTGCAGCCAGTCACGCCGCTCTTGATGGTAAGGGTAGCGCGGCTGATGCACCGATTCACGGTTGCCTCATTATTGCCTACAATGCCGCCGTGGTAGTAGGCGCCGTTCTTTACGGCGTGGATGCAGACGTTGGCACCTACGGTGCAGTCCTCGATGGTGGCCTTGAAGATATTACCCGCGATGCCGCCGGTGTTGTCGTAACCTGTGATGCGGGCGTCGGCAAGTGTGACGCGCTTGACGGTGCCGCCGCTGCCGATATAGCCGAAGAGGCCCTGATAGCTGTTATCATTATAGATGCGTATGCCGCTGATGGTGTAGCCACCGCCGTCGAAGGTGCCTTGGAACTTGTGGCTGTCGTCGCCAATGCTGGTGAAGTTGTTCTCGGTGCTGGAGCTGCTATTCCAGTTAGTAGTATGGGGGAAGGTGAGGTTGGTCACCTGCAGGAAGGTGAGGCCGCTGGCGTTGTTGCCGGCATTCACATATCCTGCCAGTCCGCGCAGGTCGTCGCGGCAGGTAATGAGGTAGTTGCCACCCTGCTGCTGGAAGTCGTCGATGGTGTAGACCAGGTCGCCGTCGAGGGTGCAGACATCATTGTGACTGATAGAAGAAGGAGCATTTCCTGCTAAGTCTGTAATGGTACCACTGAAGCCAGTGATGTTCAGACTGCCAGTAGCATCCTGCGGGATGGTGGTGCTGAAGGTGAGCACGTTGGTGCCGGAACCTTCCACATAGGTGAGTGAGCCCCAATTGTTGGCGGCAGTGGTGCTCAGCGTCGGTGTGCCCGTCACGGTCACAATCTCATTGAATACCACGCTGACATAGACGGTATTGCCCTTGGCGTGACGGCCCGGGTTGACGCTGACCTCACTCTTGGTGGGGGCAGAGGCATCGACAAGGGCCATACGGACAAAGAGGTCTTTGTAGCCCCAGGTATCGTCGTTGTCGCCACCGGCATCGAAGCGGGTGGTGATGTAGCTGGTGTTGGCATCGAAAATCAGGGAGCCGGAGTTGGTAGCCTGATAGCCCGACTTGAACTTCTGTTGCCAGAGCTTGCCGTTGGTCTGCGAGAACTCAGTGATGCCAATGCTTGCACTCGTTTCCGCCGACTTGTTGGCATAGTCGTAGCGGTGGGGGAAGTACTGCTTGCCCTCGGCGTTGCTACCGTCGGAAAGCTCGAAGCAAGTCTTATAAACAGAATTCACAGGATCATTGACGCTCTTGTTAGGGTCGTAGCCAGTGTCGTAGCTGGCGCTGCCGTCGCCTGCGATAATCTGAATATACTGATAGCCGTCGTCTTTTTCCTTCTCGGTAAAGCAGACGGTGGCGTATATCTTATAGCCGATGTCATTGAGGTAGGTAGCATTAGCGTTGGTACTATTAATGAGAGTGCTGGTGCTGACGGTGGCAGGCTTCTGCGCGTAGTCGTAGCTATCGTCGATGAGGACGTAGCCGTTGAGCGTGCCGCTGGTTTCCACCTGGCTGGTGGGCGGAGTGTAGCTGACGTCCACGTACTTGCTGCTATTGACGCCACTGGTGTAGTTGCCGCTACTGTTGAAATAGACCAGATTGGTGATGCTCTGGCTCACCTTGTCGGCGTTGAAGCAGGTGCCGGTGATCATGGTGCGGTCGGCACTGGCCAAAGTGAAGCCGCCGCGGTCGGTGACTTCGAAGCGGTACTTGCGGATGGTGTTGCCGTTCTGGTACTTGTAGGCATACGCGTCGGCAGCGGGCGTCTTCTCACTGACGGTGACGGTCTTCTCGTCCTCGTCGGCAGGGAAGGTGTAGTCCATGTCCACCGCCGTGAAGTGCTGCCCAGCATAGGCACTGAGGCTGACGGTGCGGAAGTGCACAGTCTGCGCATAGCCCTTCTCGCTACGCTTGATGGTAAACGTGTTGCTGGTGCCATTGTTGTTCTTGACTTCCCACGAACTCTCGGCCCACGCCTGTTGCCCCACGAGCAGTGCTACCGTCAGTAGCACGGCATTAAGGGAGTTGCGGCGGTAGTGCCAGAGGATATAGAGGATATAGGCAAGCGATGCCACATAGATAATGCCAAGTGGAATGATAAACCATAGGGGCATTGAAAGGAAGTCTTGGATGAAATCGGTCATATCGCTTTAGATTAATTTACGCTGGCGAAAATATGAAATAAAAACAGAACAAAGTGTGAAAAAAACACGCTTGGTGTGAAAAAACAGAGGTGTAGGTGTGAAAAAAGACGTGTTTTTTCACACTTTCTAAATGTCCAGATAGAGACTCCTATTACCGTCCTTTAACTTTTTTTACGGAGTCTGACGGGCTCTTTGAGCTTAATTTGTTTCTTTTTACGTACCATTTTTGTTTCCTTTTTTATCTCAATTAATATTTGGTTTCTTTTGTATTCCGTTGATTATCAGCGGTTTGCACCAAGGTGCAAAGGTAACACATTTCTGCGTTTCCGAGAAACAAAATAGGAACAAAAATCGGTAAATTATGGCCTTTTTAATGATATTTGGACACTATTTAGCGAAGAGAAAGCGGATTTATTTACTTTCTTGAGCCCTATTCTTTAGTTGGAAGATACTTCTTTCCTCCCTTGACATAGATGCCACGTCGGGATGGCTGACTGAGTTTGGTGCCAGAGAGAGAATAGGAAGAGGTGGTAGCATTCTGCTTCCTGACAGGAACGATGCCCGTTTCTATGTCTCCCAGACGTTCATATTCAGTAGCTGCCATGATGAAGCCTCCCAATACCTTGCCCTCGGTATAGAAGTTGCTGCCTGAAGTAGAGGTGGGTTCGGTATCTTTACCCATGAGATAATAGTTGGCAGAACCGTCACGGAATGCGAAGCCTGCAAGTCCTGCCGACTTACTGCATCTTACCAAGTGGACACCGCCCATGCCGTCAGCCACCATGAAATTCTCGACAAAGCCACGATAGGCTTTCTTGGCCAGGTCGGTATAGTCGGCATCAAAAAGCCCAAGGCGCATTCCCTTGAGGTAGGAAGCAATAAAAATCGCCGTACATGATGACTCCAGATAGTTGGCCACTGGCGACGAGGTGTAACAGAAGTCGCTGTTATAGTCTGTAGCGATGTAGGTGTCGTCATAATTCAGCAACTGATACCAGCAACCTGTCTTGACATCTTGTTTAGCGGCAATGCCTGCTGCCAGTTGTTGAAGATAGCCGTATAAAGTTTGGAAGTTCTCGGTTGCCGTCAGTCCTGCCTTCACCATCTGTTCCAGGACATCGACAAGTGCCAGGAAGTACCAGCCTGTGGCACGTCCCCAATATTCGGCAGAATGATAAACCTCAGCCCCCGGTTCGGCAGAGATGCCCACCCATATTTTCGCTGCCTCTCCTGCAGGATCGGCAGTGAAAGCATGGTAGAGAAGTTTCACCTCATCGTTCCATAGGTAATGCCATGAGATAGTGAACTGTTTGGTAATCAGATCCCAGTCGTTGTCACTGATGGCGGCATAGTCCGTGTATTCGTTTGCAATTTGTGCCAAGAGAGCCGGTCCCATATATTGCCCGTCACACCACATCTGGTCTGTGTAGAACGACTTGTGCCACCAGCCACCGGCTGCACCTGCCAGCGTACTTTCTTTAATGACATAGTCGGTATTGGCAATAGCGATGGAGGTGAGGGCATCGGCGAAACGTTTTTTTGCCGTAGAGACGGTTTCGTCGTTCGTGAAATAGGGACTTTCGGCAAAAGTCTTGTTTCCTGCCATTTCCTGTAACTTGAAGTAGAGTTTCACAGCGTTAATGTCGTCAAAGCACTTGCCTTCTTTTCCGTCTTGGGCGATATCGTATGTATTTGCATAATATTGAATGGCATAATACCACGGTCTTACGTCCACCATGCTATTGTCCTTATAATAATACACTGCCTCAATGATGGCTTTTGCTACCAGTCCTGGCACATAGTCAAGATTCTTCATGGAATAGTTGGGCTCAGCGATAAGATTGCCTTGACTGTCGAACACGCCGAAGCCTGCATCAGATTGATTGGCCTTAAAGTCGTTTATGCGTGAGTTGATAACCAGTTGAGAATATCTCACTCCCTCCGTAAACGTACATGGTTCGCCTGCAGTGGTCTGAGAGGTTACCGTGTTACTCCAGCCAAGTCCTGTTACTGCCAAAATAAGAAAAAATACTTTGTTTGTCATTTTTTCCCTTCTATTAATATGATTTTGCTGCAAAGATAAGCAAATTATTCGAGTATTCATATTTTTTATTTTATCACTTTTCTTTTTTCAATCAAATATTTTTTTTACTTTTGTCATTAATTACTAATTTAAATGTTATGCGTATGTTTATTAACCACAATCACTACAATCTATTGTTTGCAGGCATCCTGCTTGCTGTGTCTTTTTCACTCTCTTCTTGTTCGAATGACGATAATCCGACAGAGGATCCCGCCCTCCCATCGACCTACGACAGTCTCAAGCCAATAGGTTTCGGAGAAAACACAACTGGTGGCAACGGCCAGAACACCATCTTGGTAGCCACCGCCGATCAACTGGCGGCAGCAGTGAGCGGCACCGATCCCGCTACCGTGTATGTGGAGGGCAGCATCACGCTCGACAAGATGCTTTCCGTAGGTTCCAACAAGACGATTCTCGGTCTCTCAGGAGCCACCATCAGTAACCTCAACCGCAATGAAAATGCCGGTATCTTCCTGCTGAATGGCAGTAGGAATGTCATTATCCGCAACCTGACCCTGTGCGGCCCAGGAGCCTACGATATTGATGCCAACTACAGCGATAATATCAGCTTGGTTGGCGCAAAGAACGTGTGGGTGGACCACTGTGACATACAGGATGGCATCGACGGCAATTTCGACATCGTGGAAGGCTCTGACAGTATCTGCGTCAGTTGGACGCGATTCCATTACCTCATTGAACCATTGGAGGGAGGCAGTGGCGGAAGTAGTGACCACCGTAACTGCAACCTGATAGGCAACAGCAACAACACAGCCGACTTAGATGAAGGACACCTCAACTGTACGTTTATCTGCTGCTGGTGGGGAGAGGGATGTGTGGAGCGCTGTCCGCGTGTCCGCTTTGGAAAAGTACATGTGGTCAACTGCCTTTATGACGGTAATGACTATAATTATTGCATAGGTTATGGCGTCTATTCCAATATCTATGTGGAGAAATGTGCCTTCACGTCAGAAAAGGCAAAGGAGAACGCTTTGAAAGACTGGCGTGGCGATAAGGATTTCAACATTAAGGTTGTGGATTGTCTGGGAATAGACGACGTGGAGTTGTCACAGGGTGAATGGGGGCAGTTCGTGCCTTCTTATAACTACGATGCCTTCGATTCCAATCAGGTGGAAACTGTTCTGAAGGACCCACGCAACGGTGCCGGTGCCACTATGTAAAATCCTATATCACATTAAGAATAGAGCCGTCAAGTGTCTGCGACTTCCCTCGCACCACTTGGCGGTTCCATTTGTCAGCTCTTGGCGAGGCCAAGTGAGAGGATGCTGATACGGACACCACCAGCCTTACTGAGTTCTGGAGAACATGAAAGAGTTGCTGGCAACCCTGTCCTTTCCAACTCGCTTTTTCTGATTGGCAATGTCCTTGTCGAAAGCACTCAACAGCGTCTCGTATTCGCTGCCGAACCCCTGATAGGAGTTTCGCACCATCTCTGCCGTCACGAAAGCCTCCCTATCCGAAAGATGCTGATAATGCTTGATGATTTGAGCCTTGATGTTATCCAGTTCGCGGTTAATTTGCAATGCCTCCTTGCTACGACCCTTGGCACAATTGCCTTTCACATCCCACATGTCAAGCGGGATGGACTTCTTACAACTGAACTGGCTTTGGGTGCCGTTAATCGTCACACGGCCCATCACAGGCACCACACCGTTCTTCTCCTTACTCTTGTTCACGTAGAACAAAATGTTGAATGTACTTCTCATGTTTCTTACTCCTTTTTAATTATGGCTGCAAAACTACTATTTCTTTCGGCATCCATCGCTATGCAAAATGTAGCAGTTTGCGGAATAAGAACGGGTTACGATTTGGCAACCTAACTCCTTCACCAATCCTCCCTAATATGCTTTAAGCCCTAAATTGAACTTCCTCGTTCTTCCCCTCTTTGCCTTTATTTCAGGCCGAATTGCGTTAATCTTCCAAAATCGCTTCGCTTTTACAAGCTTTTTTCGTAACTTTGCACTCATGATTACACTTGGTGAGATGCAGATAAGCGGTATGCTGACCATGATGATGTTGTCGGTGATGCTGATGGCATGCGTACCCAACCGTTCCACCCGTCGCAGCAGTTTTGCCCGTGCACGATGGATGATGGCGGCAGGAACAGGACTCATCGCCCTGCAGTTTCTGTTGCAATACATCTTCGGATTCCGACAGATGGGTGTGACGCAGGCCGTATGCTGCAACCTGGTGTTCTTCACGCCAGCCTCGCTGCTCTGCGGCATGTCCATTCTCTACGTACAGCAACAAGGACGCGTCAACCAGAGGCAATGGCTGATGAGCAGTGGCTTCTGTGCACTGGCCATCATTCTATTAATCGGTGTGGCGCTGCTGGACGGCATACCTTTCCGTGAGGAATCGTCGCTGCTACGCATGTCGGAATATATGGCTTCGGTGCTCTACGTACTGATGCAGAGCTACATCTTCAAACAACAGTATATTACCTACAAGCAACTGGAACAGGCCGTCGACGAATACTTCGACCGAAGCCGCCGCGACCTGTTCGGATGGATGGGATGGAGCATGAGGACCATGGCGGTGCTGGCTTTCTTCGTACCGGTGGTCATCTTCATGCAGGGTGCCCCATTGGTAGGCTTCTCCATCGCCTACTTCTTCGCTATCGCCTACTCTACCATCAGCCTCTACAGCTACGGCATCAGCGAGGATATCACGAGGGTGGAAGAAGCGGAAGGAAGTGAAGAGTTAAGAGTGAAGAGATTCCCGCTGTCGCGCCTACCCGTAGCCTTTGAAGAACCGAGAGTTCACTCTTCCCTTGAAAAATGGATAGCCAGCGGCCACTACCGCGAGCACAACCTGACGCTGGGCATCGTGGCACAGCAGATGGGTGTGTCACAACGGCAGTTGCAGGAGTGGTTGCGACAGTCGGAATACGGAAAACTGGCAGGACTGGTGACGACGCTGCGCATAGAGGAAGCAAAAAGGGTGCTGAAAGAGCACCCCGACTGGTCGACGGAAAGCGTAGCCGACTACTGCGGATTCAGCAGTCGTGAGTATTTCCACCGCATGTTCCGCCAGATGACTGGCTCTACCCCCGCCCATTACCAATAACAGAATCACATATTGCTTGGGGGCAATGAGCCCGGATTACGACTTACCGAAGTCGTCAGATAGCGCTCGATATCAGCCTGCACCTGCCGGAATTGGGGCGAGAAGCTGTAGCCAATGTTTTTCTTGAGCATCTGACGGATGTCCTGCAGCGAGTGCTCGTAACACGACATCTCGTTCGTACGCTGCGTATGATGGCGGGCGGTACGGCTGATCTCCTCCTGACGCTCCAAACGAAGGCGGTTGCACACCTTAGTCAAGATAGGAACCACCACATTATCGAACAAGGAATGGCCCTGGATATAGAGATAGGTGGTCTGGGGCGTCACCCCCAACTCCCTGATGGAGGCCTTGACCTGAAGATACTGTTCCTTGTTGTCCGGATATTCCGCCTGTAACTGACGGACCTTACGGTTCACCTTCTGACGGAGATGGTCGAGCGACGGCTGAGGGGCGAATACGTTAAAGCCGCCCGGATCAATCACCCGCGCCAAGTCAGAGAGCGAGAACTTATTATGCTGCCCTGTACGATAGGCCCATACCGACCATACAAACAATGGGAATATTGCCTCGCTATACTGTCGCAAGTAGTCGTCGAAGTCGAAGATGCGATGGTCGTTCAGCGTCACCGCCACACAGACCTCATGCAGGGAGGGAGCGTAGCACTGCAGGTTCTCGATAGCATAGGCATAGGTATGGAACACATACGGGCTCTCCACCACCTTTTTGGACTGTGCGGTAACCCCTTGCAGCAGATAGTCGTAGTCGGCATCCACACAGGCTATCATATCCTCACCTACCCTGCCCTCAATAAAGTTCATCAGCACCGACTTCTTGCCGCGTTCCAGTTTCCGGTGGGAAGGCAGCATCACTTCGAAATAGCGCTTGTCGTTCTCGAAGCGGGTCAGGACCGTGCGCCAGAAAAAGATGTCGTCGTAGCTCTCCACATAAGCCACGATACGGCGCCTTGCCTTCTTCGAGGTCAACTGGTTGGCAGCCTCGAAATAGCGACTGTTGAGATTGTCTTTGAGCTTACTAGACATACTCGTTCTGCTAGTTTCACTAGAGCGTAATATCGCTTACTTCCGTCACTTTGTCCATCCATCCACTCATGATGACTGCCGGGGAGTGGGTGGTCAGGATAATCTGCACGTTAGGATTCAGTTCCAGAATCAGTTCGATAAGCCGTTTCTGCCATTCGATATGCAGGGATACCTCCGGCTCGTCCATGAAGAGCACATAGGGCTGCTGGTCTTCCACCAGTACCGTCAACAGGATGGCAAGCATCTGTTTCTCTCCGCTGGAGAGCTTATAGGGCAACAGCGTCTCGCCGATTTGCGAGAAGCGGATCTCGTTTTCCGTGCGCACGATTTTCTTACCGGTCTCCTCAAACAGGTCGTCGACGATGTCCTGGAAACGTTTCTTGGGTTCCGACAGGTGTTGGGCGGCATCCGTATTCCCCTGTTGCAGTTCCGCAATGATACGGTTGCCGATATTCACCTGATAGTCCAAGTACTTTCGTTGCAGGTTATAGAGCTGCAGGTCGAGCAGCGAGCCGCCTCCCATGCCAGCCAGGGCCGACAGGGTCTCCCGCATGACAGACTCGCCTTCCGACAAGGTCTGGGAGATATTACTGTCGAGGGAGCGGATGATGTCGAAGCGCACATGGGTAGCATCCTCCGGCTCTGTCACGATGCGGACTCCCTTGAGCATGTGGTTGACCACATCACCATTGGCATTGATACTCCTCACCACTTTGTTGAGAATGGTCGACTTACCCACACCATTGATGCCACTGAGCACATTCACTTTCGGGTCAAGGTCCCACACGATGTGCTTCCTTCCTCCCCATAGAGAATCGATCTCTATCTGCTTGATATAATCTGCGTACTTTTGCATATCAACAACTATTATACCGCAAAAATAATGATTATTCCGGAATTATGTGTACTTTTGCAGGCGAAAAATTATTAAAATGGAGAAAACAAGTAATAACAAGGCACTTTTGGCACACCTTTCCATGTTTGGAGCCTGTGCGGGATGGGGACTGATGGCCCCCGTCGGGAAAGATGCGATGACACACGGTATTGACGGTATCACGATGGTGACCTTCCGAGTGGCAGGTGCCTGTCTGTTGTTCTGGATAGCCTCAATCTTCGCCCCGAAAGAGCATGTGCCCCTGCGTGACAAGCTGATGTTCATCGGAGCAGGCGTCTTCGGATTGGTATGCAACCAGTGCTGCTATACCATCGGACTGAGCATCACATCACCGATCAATGCCTCTATCGTCACCACGTCGATGCCGATTTTCGCCATGCTACTGGCCGCATTGATCCTGAAAGAGCCTATCACGGGAAAGAAAGCGCTGGGGGTGCTTATGGGATGTTCCGGAGCCCTGATCCTGATACTGACCTCTGCGGCGGCAACCAGTGACAAGGTGGGCGACATCCGCGGTGACCTGCTCTGTCTCTTCGCCCAGTTCTCGTTTGCCCTCTACCTGTCGCTCTTCAACCCGCTAATCCGCCGCTATAACGTATTCACCATCAACAAATACATGTTCTCCTGGGCGGTCCTGATGCTGTTGCCCTTCACGTTCTCCCATGTCAGCGACGTGTTGAGTCATCCTATTCCCACCAAGACCTGGTTAGAAATAGGCTATGTGGTCGTCATCGGAACCTTCTTGGGTTATATCCTGACGATGATCGGACAGCGCACCTTACGCCCCACTGTCGTCTCGGTATATAACTACGTACAACCCATCGTCTCCGTCGGTGCATCGCTGCTGATGGGTATCGGTGTGCTGAAGCCTACCCACGCCCTTGCCGTCGTGCTCGTCTTCAGCGGTGTCTGGTTAGTCACCAAGTCGAAGTCCAGAAGAGACCTGGAGAAAGAAAGAGGTGACCGTTAATCGCGGTCACCTCTTTTCTTCGTCCAGAAATCTACAAGTCGTATCTCGAAGATCAGGGTACTGTAGCCTGGTATGACTTTATCGGAAGAGCCCGAGGAACCATATCCCATCTGGTAGGGAACGGTCACCCGCCAATAGTCTCCCCTGCGCATACTCTGCAAAGCCGTGCTGAAACCGGGCACCACTCCGTTGACGGCAAATTTTGACGGAACAGCTGTGTCCATGTCAAATGGATCCAGATAGCTCTTGTCAAACTCATAACCCTCCAGATAGGTCGTGGAAGGCAGCAGATAGCCCGCATAGTGAACCAATACGGTATCGTTCAGATAGGGACTCTCTATGCTGGGATCAAGGTCTGTTTCCAGTACATCCACCAGCACATAGTCTGTATGGGAAGTGGCAGCATCCGAGCTCAAGGAATATTTCTTGAGGGCGAAATTGTAGCTATGAGCCTGATAGGCTTCCTCGAAGAACTTCTCGTTCTTGTTCTTCCAGTCAGGATACTCCTCTGGGGTGTCGTCTCGCTCACTGCACGACGCAAAGGCGAGCAGTGAGAGACCCACGAATAGATAATGCTTGATGTTCATTATTGCAATTTCTTAAGCAGACTGGCAATACTTACCTTATCCTCGATAATAGCAGCGAGGTCGGAGATATTCACACGCTCCTGCTCCATGGTGTCGCGGAAACGGAGAGTCACCTTACCGTCGTTCAAAGAGTCGTGATCGACAGTCACGCAGTAAGGCGTACCGATGGCATCCTGACGGCGATAGCGCTTTCCGATAGAGTCTTTCTCATCGTACTGGCAGTTGAAGTGGAACTTCAGGTCGTTGATAATCTCACGAGCCTTCTCGGGCAGTCCGTCTTTCTTGACCAACGGCATGACAGCGAGTTTCACAGGTGCCAGAGCTGCAGGCAACTTCAGGACGACACGTGTCTCACCATTCTCCAACTGCTCCTCGCAGAACGAGTGACACATGATGGAGAGGAACATACGGTCGACACCGATAGAGGTCTCGATGACGAACGGCGTATAGCTCTCGTTGGTCTGAGGATCAAAGTACTTGATGCTCTTGCCGGAGTATTTCTCATGCTGCGAGAGGTCGAAGTTCGTACGGCTGTGGATACCCTCCACCTCCTTGAAGCCAAACGGCATCTTGAACTCGATATCGGTAGCGGCATTGGCGTAGTGAGCCAGCTTGTCGTGGTCGTGGAAACGGTAGTTCTCCGCACCGAAGCCCAGTGCCTGATGCCAAGCCATACGCGTCTGCTTCCACTTCGGGAACCACTCCAGCTCCGTGCCGGGAGCTACGAAGAACTGCATCTCCATCTGCTCGAACTCACGCATACGGAAGATGAACTGACGAGCCACAATCTCGTTACGGAAAGCCTTACCGATCTGGGCGATACCGAAAGGAATCTTCATACGACCGGTCTTCTGCACGTTCAGGTAGTTCACAAAGATACCCTGAGCGGTCTCAGGACGCAGGTACACCTTCATAGAACCGTCGGCAGAGGCTCCCATCTCGGTAGAGAACATCAGGTTGAACTGACGAACGTCCGTCCAGTTGCGGGTACCACTGATCGGGCAGACAATCTCCTCGTCGAGGATAATCTGCTTCAGCTCCTCCAAATCCGGCCCCTGCATGGCAGCGGCATAACGGGCATGGAGATTGTCGCGTTTCTCCTTGGTCTCCTTGACGCGCTCGCTGGTCTCCATGTACTTCGCCTCATCGAAACTGTCGCCGAAACGCTTACGGGCCTTCTCCACTTCCTTCTGGATCTTCTCGTCGTACTTGGCAATCTGATCCTCGATGAGCACGTCAGCACGATAGCGCTTCTTCGAGTCGCGGTTGTCAATCAGGGGATCGTTGAAAGCATCCACGTGTCCAGAAGCCTTCCATATCGTGGGGTGCATGAAGATGGCTGAGTCAATGCCCACGATATTCTCGTGCAGCAAGACCATCGACTTCCACCAATATTCCTTAATGTTATTCTTCAACTCGACACCGTTCTGACCATAGTCATACACAGCGCCTAATCCATCGTAGATGTCACTGCTGGGAAATACGAAACCATACTCCTTACAGTGGCTCACGATTTTCTTAAAAACATCTTCTTGTGCCATAAAACTTTTAATAATTTCGAAATTATGGGTGCAAAGGTACAATTAATTCGTGGAAAAATAGTATCTTTGCAACAATATTTAATATAATATACCTAATGGACGACGAAATCAAGGATATTCCAGAGGGCTCTGAAACCCCAGAGAACTTAGAGAACCCAGAGACCTCGGAGGCTCACTCCGACTATAAACCCGTCAACCGCTTCGATGCAGCAGCGGTACACCATCTTGCAGGCATGTACCAGAACTGGTTCCTAGACTATGCCAGCTATACGATCCTAGACCGTGCCGTACCCCATATTGAAGATGGTCTAAAACCCGTTCAGCGGCGTATCCTACACTCGATGAAACGTATGGACGACGGCCGTTTCAACAAGGTGGCGAACATCGTGGGACATACCATGCAGTTTCACCCCCACGGCGATGCGTCCATCGGCGACGCACTGGTACAACTGGGACAGAAGGACCTGTTGGTGGACACACAGGGTAACTGGGGTAATATCCTGACCGGCAATAAGGCGGCTGCTCCCCGATATATCGAGGCCCGCCTGTCGAAGTTCGCCCTTGAAACCGTATTCAATCCCAAGACCACCGACTGGAAGATGTCGTACGACGGTCGCAACAAGGAGCCTATCACCCTGCCGGCCAAGTTTCCGCTGTTACTGGCACAAGGCGCCGAAGGTATTGCCGTAGGACTCTCCACCAAGATACTCCCCCATAACTTCGTGGAGATCTGTGATGCTGCCGTATCCTATCTGCACGGAGAGGACTTTAAGCTCTATCCGGACTTCCCCACAGGTGGCAGTATCGATGTGTCGAAATACAATGACGGCCAACGCGGCGGCGTCTTGAAGGTCAGGGCCAAGATTGAGAAACTCGACCAGAAGACCCTCGTCATCCGTGAGATTCCATACTCCAAGACAACAGAGACGCTGATAGACACGATCCTGAAGGCTGTCGAGAAGGGGAAAATCAAGGCACGCCACGTGGAAGACCTGACAGCCGCAAAGGTGGAGATACAGGTACAACTGGCACCTGGTGTTTCTTCCGACAAGACGTTGGATGCCCTCTATGCTTTCTCAGACTGTGAGATCAATATCTCGCCCAACTGTTGCGTCATCGAAGATAACAAACCACAGTTCCTCACCATCTCTAACGTACTGCGCCATAGTGTGGAGCGCACCAAAGACCTGATTCGTCAGGAACTGGAAATCCGCAAGGGAGAGCTGTTGGAGCAACTGCATTTCTATTCACTGGAAAAAATCTTCATTGAAGAGCGGATCTATAAGGACAAGAAATTCGAGCAGGCACCAACCATTGATGCCGTCTGTGAACATATCGACGAACGACTGACGCCCTACTATCCTCAGATGATTCGCGAGGTGACCAAGGACGACATCCTCAAACTGCTGGAGATCAAGATGCAGCGCATCCTGAAATTCAACAAGGACAAGGCTGACGAACTGATGGCACGTATCAAGGCTGAGATTGACGAGATAGACCGTGACCTGGCCAACCTCGTGGAAGTCACCGCCAACTGGTTCCTGTATCTGAAAGACAAATACGGCAAAGACCATCCGCGCCTGACAGAAATCCGTAACTTCGACACCATCGAGGCAACGAAAGTGGTGGAGGCCAACCAGAAGCTCTATATCAACCGCACGGACGGTTTCATCGGGACGGGTCTGAAGAAAGACGAGTTCGTATGCAACTGCTCGGACATCGACGATATCATCATCTTCTATAAGGACGGAAAGTTCAAGGTGGTACGCGTGGCAGACAAACTATTCGTCGGCAAGAACATCCTTTGGCTAGGAGTCTTCAAGAAGAACGACCAGCGCACGATCTATAATGCCGTGTACCGTGATGGCAAGAAGGGTATCTACTATATCAAGCGATTCAACGTGCCTAACATCATCCGTGACCGCGAATATGACATCACGGTTGGTACACCGGGTTCAAAAGTCGTCTATTTCACAGCGAACCCCAACGGTGAGGCTGAGGTCATCAAGGTAACCCTCGACCCGGCACCAAAACTCAAGAAGATATTCTTCGACAAAGACTTCTCTGAAGTAGGTATCAAGGGACGTTCTGCCAAGGGAATTATCCTGACGAAGTACCAGATACACCGTATCGGACTGAAGTCTCATGGACACTCTACCTTAGGAGGACGAATGGTATGGTATGATCCTGACGTCAACCGCCTGAACTACGACGAACACGGACGTTTGCTGGGAGAGTTCAACGATGGCGACCAGATTCTCGTCATCCTGAAGAACGGTGACTATTACCTGACCAACTTCGATGTCAACAACCACTTTGAGGACAACATTGCCATCATCGAGAAATACGAGGCGGAAAAGGTTTGGAGCTGTGTGCTCTTCGATGCCGACAACCAAGGTTATCCGTATGTCAAGCGTTTCCTGATGGAAGCTTCCAAGAAGAAGCAGAACTACCTGGGAGAGAACATCAACTCCCAGCAAATCCTGCTGACTGACCAGGTATATCCCCGCATCCAAGTGACCTACGGTGGCGTCGATGACTTCCGTGGTACTGAGGAATTCGACGTGGAACAGTTTATTGCCGTCAAAGGCTATAAGGCCAAGGGTAAGCGACTGACAACCTACCAGACAGAAAGCATCGTCGAACTAGAGCCGACAAGATTCCCGGAACCGTCAGAGACTCCAGAGGATCCGGAATATCCTGAGGAAGAGGAAAACTTCGACCCAGATGCCGGCAAAAGCCAACAACAGGTAATGGATGAGTTGACTGGACAGCAAACACTTTTCTCGGATGAAGACTTCTAGGAATACACTGGTTTTACTCGCTTGCCTATTAAGCCTCTCGACCTTATGTGCTTATGCCCAAAGCGACTCGGCAAAAGTAATCACCAGCAGTCGCATGATTGGTATTGGGGGGACCAACGTATTGGACACCTATCTCTCTGCAGAGCACTTTAAAGGTATAGGGCTCAGTTTCCTTGCTACGGTAGAACGCAAGAGACCTCAACGCAGATGGAGCACGCTGATGGAGCATGAGGCAAACCTCTCGTTGGTGCATGACCGTGCCAACTCGAAGAAAGAACTGGAGGGCGCCTATAACTTCTATTGGGGAAAGCTCTATAACTGGCAACTCTTCGACAACCGCCTGACCTTACAGGCCGGAGGTGTCGTCAACGCCTCATTAGGGTTTATCTATAACACGTCGAACTCCAATAATCCGGCACAGGCCCGTGCGCATCTGAATATCATGCCGACAGGTGTGGCTGCCTATCGGTTTACCCTCTTCAACAAACCGATGCTGGTACGTTACGAGGTGAACCTCCCACTGGCAGGTATTATGTTCTCACCGAACTACGGACAGTCATACTACGAAATATTCAATCGTGGCAACTACGACCACAACGTGGTGCTGACCTCTTTCGCCAATGCTCCGGAATGGCGACAGATACTCACCATTGACGCCAACCTCACTGGAAAATGGACATTACGGATTGGTTATCTGGGTAACTATCAGCAATACAAAGTCAACCAACTCAAGCAGCATGTTTACACGCACCGTTTCCTGATTGGCTTCACCCGTCGTTTCTCTATCATCCCGCATGCCCTATGAAAAAATACCTGATTTCACTCGTCACACTAGTATCGCTATTCTCACTAGGTTCCTGTGTTGACACCGACGAGCAAACCGATACGCCATCTGGCAATTTCGAGGCTCTGTGGCAGATAATCGACGAACATTACTGTTTCTTTGACTATAAGCAACATGAGTACGGTCTCGACTGGCAGAAGGTATATAACAAATATAAGGTACGCGTGAACGAGAAGATGACAGAGACCCAACTCTTTGAGGTGCTCTGCGACATGCTTGCCGAACTGCGTGACGGACATGTGAACCTCTCCGCCAGCTATGATTACGGACGCTATTGGACGTGGCAGGAAGCATATCCCAAGAATTTCAACGACAGTCTGTCGCGTATCTACATGGGTACCGACTACAAGATTGCCAGCGGGCTGCGATACCGAGTGCTGGACGACAATATCGGCTATATCCTCTACGAGTCCTTCCAGAATCCTATTGGAGAAGGCAATTTGGACGATGTCCTATCCTACTTCGCCCTCTGTCAGGGTATCATTATCGACATCCGCAACAATGGTGGAGGCGACTTGACGAATGCAGAGAAGTTGGCTGCCCGTTTCGTCCATGAGAAAACCCTGGTGGGCTACATGCAGCATAAGACAGGGAAAGGGCATCATGACTTCAGTGACATGGAGCCTCAATACCTGGAGCCGTCGAGTAACCTCCGTTGGCATAAACCCGTGTGCGTCTTGACCAACCGTTCTGTATTCAGTGCTGCCAATGAGTTTACCTCCATGATGCATGCGCTGCCCCAAGTCAAGATTGTAGGTGACCACACAGGAGGCGGATCAGGAATGCCGATGAGCAGCAGTCTGCCTAACGGATGGAGTGTCCGTTTCTCTGCCTGTCCGATGTATGACAAAGACAAGCAACAGACGGAGTTTGGAATCGAGCCTGACTATAACGTGCAACTGACTGATGAAGATACTGCAAAGGGAATCGACACGATTATTGAGGCGGCTAGAAAACTTTTAAGGGAATAATTTTGTAGTTTGCACTTTTCTTTGTACCTTTGCATCCGCAAACGACAAAAGCGTCAAAATTAGGGATTAGCATCGACTAGGAATTGGCTTCGTCGATTAGCGCCTGTGGCGGAATTGGTAGACGCGCTAGACTTAGGATCTAGTGTTTCACGACGTGCAGGTTCGAGTCCTGTCAGGCGCACAAAATTAGTATTTAAAGTCGGCATAGCTCAGCTGGTTAGAGTATCACCTTGACATGGTGGGGGTCCTTGGTTCGAGTCCAAGTGTCGACACAAGACAAATCTCCAAGTCGTTGAAAATCAACAATTTGGAGATTTTTCTTTTCCTGTTTTGGCGTCGTTTTGGCGTGATTATAGATTTTTGGCGCTCCTTAGACCCTATTTTTGAAGTTTGCAATCTCAGGGTTTACAAATGGAGGGATTATCAGAACTTCGGCATTTTATATTCCCTATAGTTGAGCCAAAAGATGAGAGCAGTACCGCCACAGATAAGAACGAGGAAAAGGAATGGTACCCACAGACGCTCCCATAGCTGATCCCAAAGGCAATGCCCTGCGGCTGCATAGGTGGCATAGGATGTACTGGCAATGGTCATGATAATCATT
>JAEEGL015809548.1_pt1 | contig 54040 bp, 32 predicted proteins | sample 9134231 | NCBI WGS metagenome assembly JAEEGL01 (sample SAMN16246548, study PRJNA631951) | gut metagenome | biome: gut microbiome; feature: rumen; material: fiber-attached | host: Bos | place: Iran: Karaj | collected 2018-10 | reverse complement strand
TTATAGAGAGGAAAGACAAGATAGAAAGCCTTAAGGACAAGGCACTTGAGCTTAGAGGAATTGACCCGGAAGAAGCCCGCAGGCTCATTGCAGGCGACTAAAAGAGCAGTCGGTAGCTCGTCGGGCTCATAACCCGGAGGTTTAGTAGACAATCTTTAGGATTGTGTTGTTAATTCGTCAGTTTATTCGTAAATTTGATATCCTTTGAATAACATATACTATGTTATGAAAAGATTCTATTGTAATTTGACTTGCCTATTAGCCTTGGTTTCATTATGCGCCTGTGTGCCTCAGACCGTAGAAGGTTATGGTTCATTTGAGAGTTTTTTTGTGGATGGGTACAGCGAGCTCTTGTCACTATAGTAAGGTATAATAGCGAACTTGAAGTAAATCAGCAGGGGGCCAGAGAACGTTGGGGTGATACCGACGGTCATTTTCTACATGGTGATGCCATTCCGTATATTCGCGTTCTTGATCATGCGTTTGATAGGATAACAATAATAAGTAATGCGGATTTCAATGATATTGTGGCAGGCCAAGATTTGGGTGATAAAGTGATGATTTATACTGGTTCGGCTCTTCCTTCCATCAGGGCTGGAGAACGACTGGACTATCCGTCATGGGAGGAGTTCTCTGAATCAAATCTCTGCTATTACCTCTGGCCTGTTGTAAAAAGTTTGAATGAGTTAACTAAAGAAGACCTATCTTTGATAAATGCGGATTGTGTTACGTTTATTTTTAAAGATAATCCGATTCAACCCAAACACACATTCACCCTAACCTTCTTTGAAGGTTCTAAGCAATGGCCATTAGATGTTCATATAGACTTCAATACTTATGAATAATCAAGAATGATTCAATTTCTGCTGTTGTTCATATTTACCGGACTGATTTCTTCTTTATTTGGGGACAAATCCAGAAGGGTCGCTGTATCGCTGCTTGAATTGTCAGGGGTTTATGAGGCCGCGGTCGGAATAGGGCAGCTGCTCGGCAGATTTGCCAGAAGACATGCCTTGTGCAGGGCACGGTCCTGCGTCAGCAGGATGACCGACAGCCGGACTCGAGTTTACGGGCGCAGTCCGTCGAGTTTTGAGGTCAAGTGCCCGAGGTGGGCCCATTCCCGGAAGCTGGCCTTCCGTCCTCATCCTCACCGCAACAGGGGAACCTGCCAGATAAACGGCCCCTGGATGGCAGGTCCCCTTCAAAATGAACCCACCTGCCATAAAATCGCCGGAAAAATGGCAGGTCCCCGGGGCTAGCTAAGATCTTTGCAGTTTTTGGGATGGTTCCTTCTGTTATTTGTCTTTCTTCTGCTCGTCGCCGTGGGCGTTCTTGTAGAGGAAGCGGCGGATCTTCTGGGTGGCGGTCTTTTCGAAGGGCTCTTTCATCGCTTCAACCTCGTTCACCTTGGACTGCTTGCTGACGTGCTTGTTGACGAAGTCGAGAACGGCCTGCTTGCGGGCCTGGAGGGTCTCGAAGAGCTTGTCCTCGCTCTCCTGGTTCCAGTTGATGGCATTGTCGGAGAACTTCACGAGGGCGACCAGCTTGCCGTCCCTTTCCATCACGAGGGATTCCTCGACGCCTTCGATGTTGTTGATGACCTGTTCAATCTCTTCGGGATAGATGTTCTCTCCCGAGGGACCTAGGATGGTGTTGTTGAGACGGCCTTTTATATAATAGTATTTGTTTTCATCCACGGTGGCGATGTCGTTGGTGTGGAACCAGCCTTCGTCGTCAAGGACCTTGAGGGTGCGCTCGGGGTCTTTGTAGTAGCCGAGCATCACGTTGTTGCCGCGCACCACTATTTCGCCTTCGCCGTTGGCGGGATTGACATTGTCCAGGCGGATGTCCACTCCGTAGGAGGCGACTCCTATGGAGCCGACCCTCTTGCGCTTGTTCACCATCGCGTTGCACACCAGGGGCGAGGTCTCGGTGAGGCCGTAGCCCACGGCATAGGGGAACTTGCAGTCTTTGAGGAACTTCTCCACCTCGGGATCGAGTTTTGCGCCTCCGACTCCGAAGAATACCAGCTTGCCGCCGAAAGTGTTCACTATCCTGCGGCCGATGAACCAGTGAAGGATGTGTGGGAGCTTCTTTTCAGCCCAGGAAAGGACGCGGCTCTTCTGGATGGTCGGCCAAACGCTCTGCCTGACCACCTTCTCGATTATCAGGGGGACGGAGCATATGATGGTGGGGCGCACCTTCTTCATAGCCGGCAGCAATATGCTGGGGCTCGGGGGTTTCTGAAGGGTGTAGCAAGCGGCGCCGACGTAGAAAGAATATATCGTGGACACATTCATCTCATAGACGTGGGCGGCGGGGAGGATGGACAGGAACCGGTCGTTCCGGAATGCCGGCTGTGCCTTGAAAGAGGCGGCCAGGTTGTGGCATATGTTCCTGTGGCTCAGCATCACGCCCTTGGCATTTCCGGTCGTGCCGGAGGTGTAGATGATTGCGGCGAGGTCGTCCGGCTGGGGGTCTTTGACCCAGCCGTTGCACTTGAAGTCCTCGTCATCCTTCTTGAGGAACTCGAAGGTCTCGATGTCCACAATGAGGGTGAGCCTTCTGCGGGATTCTTCGCTGAGCCTGGGCAGAAGCCTCTGGGAGATGAAGAGCACCTTTGACTCGGAGTGGCCGAGGATATTGGTGAGCTCGTTCTCGGAGCTGTCCGGGAGGATGGGGACGGCCACGCGGCCGAATGCCGTCGCGGCGAAGAAGGCCACCACCCAGTTGGGCATATTCTGGGAGAATATCGCAACCCTGTCGCCGTGCTTTATCCCGAAACGGGAGAGCCTCTGGGAAAGGCGCTCGGTCTTGACGCGGAAGTCGCCGTAGGTGTAGCGCTGGCCGCCGTCCACGAACTGGTAGGCAAGGCGGTCGGGATAGTTGGTCGTCGACCAGTCGAAGACCTTGTGCAGGGTCACGCAGGTGTTCTCGCGGTTGCGGTATCTGCGCCACGCTTTATATGGACTCTTGTTCTTTTTGCTCATTTTCAATGGGTTACGAATCCGTCTTTGTGTTTTCCGACAAGACCCAGGGTCTCGTAGTGGGCCTGGATCCTGTCCATATCGGCCCTGGCGTTGTCGGAGAGGATGAAATGCTCGCCGACGCTTATCTCCTTGCGCCCCCAGTCATAGTAGCCGACGAATACTTCCGAACCGGTCTCGCGGGCTATCATATGGAATCCCGTCTTCCACTTCTTGACGGGCTTGCGGGTGCCTTCGGGGGCTATCGCCAGATGGAACTCATCGCACTGGTTCATCGCTTCGATGAGGCTCCTGATGGTGGCGGCGGGGCTCTTCCTGTCCACGGGGACGGCTCCGCAGGCGCGGAGAATGGGCCCCAGGGGCCAGAAGAAGAACTCTTTCTTCACCATTATGTGCGCGACCTTGCCGAACTGGTTGTAGAACAGGTAGCATATGAGGAAGTCCCATATGGAAGTGTGCGGAACGCCCAGGACTATGCCTTTCTTCACGGGCATAGGGCCGCTGGCGCTGGTCCATCCCAGCTTGCGGAGCGCCCAGCCGCAGAACTTTGCCCAACCGGGGCTGCAGATGCTTTTGATCTTGGCCATATCGTGCTAGATGTTAACGTCTTCCAGTTCTTCTTCGCTGCGGAGGTTCTGGCGGATGAACAGCTGCCTGTCCATAGTGTTGTCGCCCATATAGAACTCCATTATCTCGGCGGGGGATTCCTCCTCTCCGAGCTTCACCAGGTCGAGCCTCATATTCTCTCCGATGAAGTCCACGAACTCTTCGGGGTCTATCTCTCCGAGTCCCTTGAAGCGGGTGATTTCCACGCCGCCTTTCATACTGGCCGCCGCCTCTTCCTTCTCTTCGATGGAGTAGCAGTAGCGGGTCTCTTTCTTGCCGCGGACGCGGAATAGGGGAGTCTGGAGGATGTGGACGTGGCCTCGGCGGATAAGGTCCGGATAGTACTTCATAAAGAAGGTCAGGACCAGCATCCTGATGTGCATTCCGTCGTCATCGGCATCGGTCGCGACTATGATGTTGTTGTAGCGGAGGTCGTCCAGGTCATTTTCCACGCCAAGGGCGGAAATCAGCAGGTTAAGCTCCTCGTTCTCAGCCACTTTGCGGCGGCTTTCCTTGAAGCAGTTGATGGGCTTGCCGCGCAGGCTGAAGACGGCCTGGTAGTTGGCGGCACGCACCTTCGTGATGGTTCCGGAAGCGGAGTCTCCCTCGGTGATGAATATGCTGGACATCTCCTTGAACTCCTCCTTGTCCTTGGCTACCTTGTCGTTGAAGTGGTAGCGGCAGTCGCGGAGCTTGCGGTTGTAGACCGCCACCTTCTTGTTGCGCTCGCGGGTCTTCTTCTGGATACCGGATATCTCCTCGCGCTCCTTCTGGGAGGACTTTATCTTCTCCTCTATGACAGGGACTATGTCCGTGTGCATATGGAGGTAGTTGTTCAGGTGCTTGGCTATGAAGTCGTTGACGAAGGTCCTGATGGTGGGGCCGCGGTCTATGGCGTTGGAGCCGTCGGCGTTCTTGACCTGCTTGCCCTGGTCGTCGTGGAGGAACTTCTCCCACATATAGGTGGAACCGAGCTTGGTCTTGGTCTGGCCTTCGAAGTTGGGCTCCTGGATCTGGATGCTTATGGCTCCTACTACGCCCTGGCGGCAGTCCTCGGGGGCATAGTTCTTCTTGTAGAACTCCTTGAGAGTCTTGGCTATGGCTTCGCGGAAGGCCGCAAGGTGGGTGCCTCCGTCGCGGGTGTTCTGGCCGTTGACGAAGGAGGCTATGTTCTCGCCATAGGAATTACCGTGGGTGAGGACTATCTCGATGTCTTCGTCTTCCAGGTGGATGGGGGGATAGAGCGGAGTCTCGGAGAGGTTTTCGTTCACCAGGTCGAGAAGGCCGTTCTCGGACTTGTAAGGGGTGCCGTTCAGCACGAGGGTGAGGCCTTTCTTCAGGTAGGAATAATTCTTCACCATCGTTTCGACATAGTCCATATTGAAGGCGTAGCGGCCGAACATGTCGGTGTCGGGGATGAACCTCGTGAGGGTGCCGTTCTTCTCGCCGGTGGCTTCCTTGCGGCCGCTGCCGGTGAGCTCGCCCTGGCGGTATTCGGCCCAGGAGCTCTGGCCGTCGCGGAAGGATTCCACGTAGAAATAAGAGGAGAGGGCGTTGACGGCCTTGGTGCCGACGCCGTTGAGGCCGACGGACTTCTTGAAGGCCGCATCGTCGAACTTGCCGCCGGTGTTGAGCTTGCTGGTGGCTTTGACCACGGAGTCCAGCGGGATGCCACGGCCGAAGTCGCGCACTGTCACGGCTCCGTCCTCCACCTGGATCTGGACCTGCTTACCGAATCCGGCGGAATATTCGTCTATGGAATTATCCACTATCTCCTTGAGCAGCACGTAGATACCGTCTCCGGGATTGTCTCCGTTGCCGAGGCGGCCGATGTACATACCGGGGCGGCGGCGGATGTGTTCCACTCCTTCCAGGGTCCGGATGTTGTCATCCGTATAATTCATATTTTCGACTTGGGCCATATATTTTTTCTCCTAGAATTGCAAATTTACAAAAATTTTGACTAATTTCGCATAGTTTGTGACCATTGAAAATGGAATTGTCAATGTAAAATATAACCGTATGAAGAAAATTCTCATTCTCCTTGCAGCAGCCGCCCTTGTGGCAGTCGTTTCCTGCAAGAAAAAGGGTCCCGAATCCACTCCCGTGGACACGACTCTTCCCACCGTCACCTGGGGCATAGAGGGTGACACCGCCGAAATCGGCACCAAGGAAAGCACCAAGGTCACCGTCACTGCCGAACAGGGCATAGACGAACTCAAGGTGGAAGTCAAGGTTCCCAGCCTTATGCTGGCCGCCCTGCTCAACGACAAGGCCATCAGCATCCAGTCCAACTATGCCGACGAGAACACCGACGGAATCCTCGATTTCGTGGGCGACTCCAAGGCTGCCGGCTTCTTCAAGCTCTCTTCCGTCCAGGATTCCAAGGAAGTGATTTTCAATCCCATATCCCTTGTCACCGAACTGATGAACGGCGTCAAGACGATGAAAGACGGCGACACCTTCACCTTCAATATCTACGTCAAGGACAAGGTTGGTAAGGACGCCCGTCTGGTCGTGAAGTTCCACTGGACCGCAACTCCCGCCCTCGATTGGAACGGAGGAGACCAGTCCAAGCCTTGCAGCATTGCAAAGGGCACGGACGCTTCCGAAATCCCTGCCGACTTCTCCGTCACCGCCCCCGGCAAGATCGAAGAATTCGTCATCAGGGTGTCAGCTCCCAACAACGTCGGAGCCCTTCTTGCCGACAATATAGGTGTGGATGAGACCTCCCTTGACGGCATCGCGACCGTTCCCCTCGACCTCATCGACAACGACCTCCTCGACGAGTACATCGACAAGACCAGCCTGGGCACCAATGTCAAGGATGCAACGACCCTGAACCTCAATATGGGCAAGCTCCTCAACTTCGTCGCAAGGCGCTGCTCCGCCGGAGACAGCATCAAGCTGGAGTTCTCCATCAAGGACGCGCTGGGCCGCACCGAGGTCTTCCTGGTGACTTACAATGTGACTGAATAACGGCCCTTCAGCTGATTATTTTACCGCTCCTGCGACAAAGAGGTTTACCATCGGTCGCAGGGGCGTGTTCGTTGTGAGCGTAACTATTATGAGGAATTCCCCCTTGGGGAGTTTGGAACAGTCGAGATGGCCTTTCAGGACGCCGCTTTTCCCGGGAGCGACGTCCGGGACCTCGGAAACCGTCAGGGCGGGGGAGTCGGAGTCTGCCTTATAGATGTGGAAATCGCTCTTGCCGGTGTTCTTGAAAGTGAAGGATATGTCTTTTACCGCCTTGCCGTCCACGGTGCCCAGATTGACCGTGCTGGCCTCGAAGGAGGGGAGGGCAGCGCGGTCGCGGGCCTTCTTGTCCCAGGACGAGAAATCTTCCTTGATGAATGCCCACACGCTAATGGTTTCTGAAGCCTTCTTTCCGTTCACCACGGGGGTCATATAGTAGTTGTTCCTGCCCCATTTGTCACGTGAGGAAGTGACTGTGAATGAGAAGCTTGCGGTGGCGCCGGGGGATATGTCGGCCGTCTGGGGGAAGACCTCCAGGCCTTCGGATATATCCGCGAAGGAGACCGTCATCTTCTTCCTGCCGAGATTGGCAAGGGTGAAGCTGTCGCTCCTCTGGCTGCCCTGGGTCATATTGCCTGCGGCGAGGGTCATTTCCTTGATGCCGAGCTCGCCCAGATGTATGGGATAGACCTTCTCCAGGGGCTCTTTTTTGCTGCGGGCCGTGCCGCGAAGCCTGAGGATTACGGGCTTCTTCAGGCCGGCGATATATACCGTCAGGTTCTTCGAGAAGGGGTATGGGCCCTCGTCGTTGGTGTAGGTGGCGGTTATGGTGCCGGTGCCGCCGGGAACTATGTCTTCGCGGGTCCAGGTGATGTCGGTGCATCCGCAGGACTTGACGACGTTGTATATGACCGTGTTCTCGGAGGATATGTTCTTAACGGTGAAGGTGCAGGTGAGGGGGCCGCTGCCGGTGAGCACGTCTCCGAAATCGTGGACCGTCTTGTCCAGTTCCACCTTGCCGTCGATGGTGGCTCCGCTGCCCGAGGTGGACCTGGTCTGGGCCCGGGCGGCAGTCACCGTAATGGCCAAAACGGCCAGATATGCCAATATTCTTTTCATCACGAACATTACCTATTGCAAATATGCTGCCTTTTTTTGAAATATGGAATAAATGTTTTAGATTTGCACAAATTTTTATCTAGACAATATGGCACACAAAATTGCAGAAGATGTATGTATCGCATGCGGTACCTGCATAGGAGAATGCCCCGTTGGCGCTATCAGCGAGGGTGACGTTTACAAGATTGACCCCGATGCCTGCATCGATTGCGGCACCTGCGCAGGAGTTTGCCCCACCGGCGCTATAGCTCCCGAGGAGTAATAATCAATCAACCATTAAAAAAAAGCGGATCCGAAACCGGGTCCGCTTTTTTTAGCATCGGGGTGCCCGTTTACTGGGCCCTCATCACTACCTCTGCGAAGTTGCCGGCGCCGAGGAGCGTCTGGAGGACGTCCTTGATGTCGCTCACTTTCAGGGAGTTGATGGCTTTCTCACGCTCTGCGTCGGTGTCGACTCCGTAGTCGTTGTGACGGCGCAGGACACCGCCCCAGTACCTGTTGGTGATCCTGCTCTCGGGCAGTTTCTTCTGGAGGTTCTTCACGGCCATGTCGAATTCCTCTGCGGTGGGACCGTCAGTGGCGAGGGCCTTGAAGCCTTCGACGGCGAGCTTGCGGAGCTTGTCGGCAGAGTCAGGGTTGGTGTCGAACTGGATCTGGAAGGTCACGAAGCCCTTGGGTTCCCTCTCGAGTTCAGCATTGGTGTGGGCGCCGTAGGTGCCGCCCTCGTCTTCACGCAGGGAGGTGACATACCTCATATCGAGGATATAGCTTGCTGCCTCGACGGCGACGCTCTTTAGAGTGGAATATGACATCGGAGCGCTGTAGAGCTGGGCTACGGTCACCTTCGGTGTTTCCATCGGGACGGAGAAGTCCACGGAACGCCTGCCGGGGAGGACCTCGTTATTGTTGTCAACCCACTTGGTTGCCTTGCCCTTGGGCAGGGAGGCTATGTACTTCTCAACCAGCGGTTTGATGGCCTCGAGGGTGAAGTCTCCGGTAATGATGACGGTCAGGCCGCCTGCATCCTTGAAGAGCTGCTTGCGGTAGACCTTCTCGAAGGTCTTGAGGCTTGCCTGCTTGAGGGTCTCCTCGGTGATGAGGGCGTGGCGCTTGTTGTCCTTGCCGTAGAAGGTCTCATATGCCCTCTGGGCGAACTTGTAGTCGGGCATATTGACGAAGTTGGGAACTACGGAGCTGAGCATATTGATGCCCTTGTCCCATTCGTTCTTGTCGAAGCGGGGATCGGTGAACTCCAGGTAGAGCAGCTGGAAGGCCGTTTCGAGGTCCTTGATGGTCGTCCTGCCCTGGATTCCGTGGCGCAGGTCCTCGATGAAGGGACTTACGTTGACCTGCTTGCCGGCCAGCATCTTGTTGACGGCTGTGGAGGAGAACTTGGACACGCCGCTGTTGCGCTGGAACAGGGTGATGACGTTCTCGTCGAAGCTGGGGAGGTCCTTCTCCGCGATGATGGAGGAACCGCCCTGCTTATAGGCGTTGATGTTGATCTGGTCTTTCTCGAAGTCGTTGGGGAAGAGGATGACCTTGACCTTGTTGCTGAGGGTCCAGACGGTGGAGCCGTGGATGCCGGGCTTCTCCTTCTTGACCTTTCCGTTCTTGATGGAAGCGGGGTCTATGAAGGCGCTGGGGAGTTCTTCGCCCTCGGCGGGCTTGATGTCGGAAGCGCGGACTTCCTTGATGACATTCAGGAGGTCAGCCTCGGTGGGGTGCTTGAGGCCGTCCTTGGCGGGGGCCTGGTAGATGACGACGAGGTTCTCGTCGGTGATGACCTGGGCTGCGACCTGGTTGATCATCGCTGCGCTGAGCATAGGGAGCATCTGCTGTGCAAGCTGGTACTCCATCGCAGGGTCGAGGACGGGCTCGTTGTCGAAGAAGTTATATATAAGGGGATATACGAGTTCGGCGTTCTTGCGGGTCGCGGCCTCGTTGGCTGCCTTCTCATACTGGGAGAGGAGCTCGGTCTTGGCACGCTCGACCTCGGCGTCGGTGAAACCATATTTCTTAACCCTCTCGGCTTCGGTCAGATAGGCCTTCAGGGCCTCCTGGGCACCGCCTTCCTTGCAGGACACGCCGCCATAGATGGCTTCGCAGGTTTCGCAGAGCTTGGTGATGAACATATAGCCGTTGAGGAAAGGGGCACCGGGCTTGGCGGCAACCTCGTCGAGGCGCTCACGCATCACGTTGCTGATTATTTCCTTGATCATTCCGGTCATGACGCCGGGGACGGTGTTGTTCATCTGCTCGGGCATAGGCTCGCTCTTCCAGATGACCTGGACGGCGGTGTTGGTGAGCTCGGGGTCGGTGAGGATTCCCACTATAGGTTCGACATTGTCGGGGACCTTGATGACATCCTTGGGCCTGGGATTGACGGGAGCGGGGATGTCGGCGAAGATTTCCTTGATCTTTGCTTCTACATAGTCGGGATCGATGTCGCCGACAACGATAAGTGCCTGATTGTCAGGACGGCACCAGGTCTGGTAGAAATTGACGAGGCTTTCGGGCTTGAAGGTCTTCAGGCTTTCCTCCGTGCCGATGACGCTGGTGGTGGCATATTTGGAGTCTCCGTAGAGATACTTGCCGGAGGCTTCGCGGATTCTCCACTGGGCGGTGTTGCGGGTCCTCTTCTCTTCGAGGATGACGCCCCTTTCCTTGTCAATCTCGACGGGGTCGTTGGTGACGAAGTGGGAGTAGTCGTGCATAATTAGGATGCACTTGTCTACGACGCTCTGGTCGACCAGGGGGATGTTGTTGAGCATATAGACCGTCTGCTCCACGCCGGTGGAAGCGTTGACGTTGCCGCCGAAGGAGGCGCCTATGCTCTGGAGGTAGTCAAGGATGCCCTTGTCGGGGAAGTTCTTCGTGCCGTTGAAGCACATATGCTCGAGGAAGTGGGCGAGACCGTCCTGGTCCGGGGCCTCCTGGAGAGCGCCGATGTTGGTGGCGAGGTAGAATTCCGCACGGCCTTCAGGCTTGTTGTTGGGGCGGATGTAATAGGTCATGCCGTTGTCGAGGACGCCTTTGCGGACCGCCTCGTCAAGGGGAAGCTGCTGCATCGGGTCCTGGGCGAGGAGCGAACCTGCGCCGAGAATCAATGCGGCTGCCAAGAGGATGAATTTTCTCATAATTAATATGTTTATAAATAAAATTTCCGCGCTACGGGACTGCAAATATAATGCAAAATCGCTATATTTGTACCGATATGATAGAGGATTTCAGACTGAGGGTATTTCTCGAGGTGGTTCGCACCGGAAGTTTCACCGTGGCGGCCTCCGGCCTTGGCATCTCGCAGTCGGCCGTGAGCCAGAATGTCACGACCCTGGAGAAGATGCTCGGCGTGCAGCTCCTTGTCCGCGCCAGGGGAGAGGCCTATCCCACCGCCGAGGGCCTCTCATTCAAGGAATATGCGGAAAAGATCCTCTACTGGTATGACGCCGCCAGCCGGATGTTCGGCCCCGAAGGCCGCCTGTCCGTGAACCGTCCTGTCCGCATAGCCGCCGACGAAGTGATAGCATCTTATCTGCTGCCATCCGTGCTCGTGACGCTATATTCCTCTCATCCAGAACTTTCCTTCGAGATAGAGCCGGTGGGCGACGCCCCTTCTGCGTCGGTGTTCGACCCCCAGGCGGAGCCCAATCCCGACGTGCCCGGCAGCTACTTCGTTACTCCGGGAGATGCCGACGTGGAGATTACCGCCAGCCCCAGTCCCGAGACAATGGATTTCGAGGGCGAGAGCCGGCTGGTGGGCGTGATGGACGCCACCCTCGTGGCATCGCCCCTGAACCGTTCGATGGCCGAATCCCGGGGAGGATTCTCCACCATCGCCGGAGTCCACGTCTCCAACCGTTTCGCCATATGGGACAGGTATTTACCGTTCCTGACCCCGGACCTTCTGGCCCGCGTCTCGGTGAAATCCTCCTCGCCGGAGGCTATAAAGTCGATGGTGCGCGGCTCCACCTCACTGGTGGGCATCGTGCCTGCCATAGCCGTGCGTAACGAGGTTGCGGCCGGCACCCTGGTGCAGCTCGCCGTCCAGCTCCCGCGTTTCGCTTTCGACATCCACTTCAACCCGCTTCCCGAATTTTCCGGACGCGACGTCTGCCGCCTGCTCCTTGAGACCCTCAAGGGCGGCATTTAGGCTTCACTCCCGTGACCTCTGGGGTGAGGTTGTGTGATTCTGATTTTTTTGCTAACTTTGCGGTCCGCATCCGCCCCCGTAGTTTAACGGATAGAATTTCGGATTCCGGTTCCGACGATAGGCGTTCGATTCGCCTCGGGGGTACCAAAAAGGCCGGCACACTGCAGTGCCGGCCCTTTTTGTGTCTGCTGAGGAAAATGCCTATTTCCCGAAGATGTTGAACAGGGAGCCCAGGACGCCGAGGGTCTCGGGCACGCCGGGGGTCTGCTGGGTGACGGTTACGGCCTGCTGGGCTGCGCTCGTCGCTGCCTGGGTGGCAGCCTGGGTCGCGGTCTGGGTGGCCTTGGTGGCTGCGTTGCCGGCCTGGTTGGCGGCGGCGGAGACAGCGGCGCTCAGGATCGAGGAGGTGTCGATGTTGTTCAGGTTCAGAAGGCTTCCCAGGACGTTGGACACGTTGCTCTGGTTCACCAGGTTGGAGGAGCCTTCGATGAGGCCGTTGGAGAACTGGTTGGTGTAGGTAGGGGTGGCGTTCTGAAGGGTGCCGGCACCGGTGAGGATCTGGGCGATGTTCAGGAGGTTGGTGGCATTGGAAAGGTCGAGGCCCCTGGTGGCGGTGGCCGTCGCCTGCTGCTGGGCTGCCTGGGTCTGGGCCTGCTGGACCTGCTTGTTCTGCTTGATGGTGTTATACATATTCAGGAGGGCGAGGCCGGTCTGGAGGCCGTTGGAAAGGCCGTTTCCGGAAGTGCCCTTGAGAATGGAGCAGGAGGAGATGATGCAGAAGGCCATCACGAGAGCCAGGATGCGGGAGAAGATTTTCATATGCTTGAATATTTTAGATTGTTTTCATTTCCCACAAATATAATCAAAAACTTGTTTAAATTTGTAGCAAATATCGAAATATTATGACAAAAGCTTTCGTATTCCCCGGTCAGGGAGCCCAATATGCCGGAATGGGCAAGGACCTTTATGACAAGTCCGAAAAGGCCCGCACCCTCTTCGAAAGGGCCAACGACATCCTCTCCTTCCGCATCACGGACATTATGTTCGACGGCACCGACGACCAGCTCAAGGCCACCCGCGTGACCCAGCCGGCCATCTTCCTCCATTCGGTCATCCTGGCCGCCTGCCTGGAGGATTTCGCTCCCGATATGGTCGCAGGCCACTCCCTGGGCGAATTCTCGGCCCTTGCCGCCGCCGGCGCCATCGGCTTCGAGGACGCACTCCGTCTGGTCGCGGCCCGCGCCGGAGCGATGCAGAAATGCTGCGAAAGCAATCCCGGCCTGATGGCGGCCATAATCGGCCTGCCCAATGCAGCAGTCGAGGAACTCTGCCAGCGCACCGAAGGCCTTGTGGTCCCGGCCAACTACAACTGCGACGGCCAGGTCGTCATCTCCGGTGAAGCGGAAGCGGTCCGTGCAGCCTGCGTGCTCGCCAAGGAGTCCGGTGCCAAGCGCGCCCTCCCCCTGGCGGTGAGCGGCGCCTTCCACTCACCCCTGATGGAGTCCGCCCGCGCCGAGCTCGCCAAGGCCATAGAAGCCACCCCCATCAAGACCCCTATCTGCCCTGTCTATCAGAATGTTACCGCCCATCCGGAGACTGACCCCGATGCCATCAAGACTAACCTCCTTGCCCAGCTCACCTCCCCGGTGAAATGGACCCAGACCGTGGGCAACATGCTGGTGGACGGCGCCGACAAATTCATAGAAGTCGGCCCGGGCACGGTTCTCCAGGGCCTTGTGAAGCGCATTTCAGGCGGCATAGTCGAGATCGAAGGAATCAGTTCCCTGTCCTGAGATTGCCTTCTGCTGTCCAAGTGTCCTTAGAAGCGCACTTGAACTGCATATTCCGCTTATTTTGTTGTTCACGTGCACCTTACGCGGCACGTGAACAGCACTTTGTCTAGAAATACTTTTCCATCAAGGCAATAACTTCCTGATATGGCACTCCTGTGACTCTTGCTATCTGAGCAGGATCGGCACTGAAGCGTCGGCGTATCTGGCGGAGGGCTTCTGCTTTCTGGGCAGGCAGGAGTCCGGATATGGATTCCTGCCGGAACATAGTACGGCACAGGTCCGGAATCGCGGCGCTTATCACCTGGTCCCTGAAAGATGGGCAGGAGTCTTCGCCCTCCCGTACTGCCTTTGCTTTCGAAGAAGAGTTCAGGAAATACAACATTCTGGCGGGTGAGGAGAATACCTTCTCCACGAACTTGACGCATACGTAGGACTCAGGAAGGATGTATCCGTCATCCCCATAAATCCAATCTGCGGGAAGCAGCTCGTTGCTGCGGAGGATCCTTGTCTGTTCCCTGTGACTGAAAGCACCGATTGGTCTGCCACGGGCGGGCCGTTCGCGGAAAAATGCATCTCCTGTGCCCCATCTATAACCGGTCGGGTGTATGCAGACGCGTGCCGCCACCGGATTCATCTGAACATATGCTATCGCCCTTGATAGGGCTTCGGTACTGCCGGGCAACTCCTTGATATCCAGATGGTTCCGTCGGAAAGGGGAAGAGTGGCCGTACTTCCTTCCATAGTGTATCCCGATCATTCTTTTGAACCGGTACATAAAATCATAAGCCTCATTCAGGGTGCACTGAAGAATGAAATGGGCATGATTGGACATCAGGACAAATGCCACTATAACGACGTGCGTAACAGATTGGACGACAGCTACATAATTCATCGCAACCCTGAAATCATCTTCGTCTTTGAAGATGATGGTTTCCGGCAGGTGCTCGGTAGTCAGTAAATAAAACTGCATAACCGTAAAATACAGTTGCGCATACAATCCCTCCCACAGCAAATATAGTCAGAATTGGCATCACTTCCAACTCATTCTGCCTGAAAAATACGCCGAGTGATGTTCAAGTGCTCTTCGCGTGGCACTTCAGGGGCAAAAGCGGTGAATAATGCTGTTCACGTGCCAGTTTTGGGCACGTGAGGAGCGTTTGAGATTATTTTGGACAAAAAGTGAGGATAATCCGGAAATATTCGTTAATTTTGCACGTTCTATGCCCAGACACATATAACTGAAACAATAAACCTAATCGATTATGGCAAAAGAAAAGAAATTCATCACCTGTGACGGTAACACCGCGGTTGCAAACATTGCGTACCTTTTCAGCGAGCACGCGGCGATCTACCCTATCACTCCGTCATCCCCGATGGCAGAGAACATTGATGAATGGGCTGCCCACGGAAAGAAGAACCTCTGGGGCGAGACAGTCAAAGTCACTGAAATGCAGAGCGAGGCCGGCGCCTCGGGAACAGTGCACGGTTCCCTCCAGGCCGGCGTCCTCACGACGACCTACACCGCCTCCCAGGGTCTCCTCCTGATGATCCCGAACATGTACAAGATCGCCGGAGAGATGCTCCCCGGTGTCTTCCACGTTTCGGCCCGCGCCCTTGCATCACACGCACTCTCCATCTTCGGTGACCACCAGGATGTTATGGCCTGCAGGCAGACAGGCTTCGCGATGCTCGCTTCCGGTTCCGTGCAGGAGGCCCAGGACATAGCCGCAGTGGCACACCTCGCGGCAATCAAGTCCAGCCTTCCCTTCCTCCACTTCTTCGACGGATTCCGCACATCACACGAAATCCAGAAGATCGAGGCCCTCGACGAGCAGGCCCTCAAGGGAATGGTCAGCACAAAGGCCCTGAACAACTTCCGCCAGAGGGCCCTCAACCCCGATGCTCCCGTCACCAGGGGCACAGCCCAGAACGGTGACGTCTATTTCCAGGCGCTCGAATCCCGCAACCAGTACTATGACGAGATTCCCGACATAGTCGCGCGCTATATGGGTGAGATCAGCGAGCTGACCGGCCGCGAATACCGCCCCTTCACCTACTACGGCGACAAGAAGGCCGAAGATATCATCGTGGCAATGGGCTCCGTCACGGAGACCATCCGCGAGACCATCGACTACCTCGCAGCCCAGGGCCGCAAGGTGGGTCTCGTGACCTGCCACCTCTACAGGCCTTTCTCCGAGAAATACTTTATGACCGTCCTCCCCAAGACCGTCAAGAGGATTGCAGTGCTCGACCGCACGAAGGAGCCCGGCGCCCTCGGCGAGCCCCTCTTCCTCGACGTCAAGGCCCTCTTCCAGGGCAAGGAGAACAGCCCGCTGGTCGTCGGCGGCCGCTATGGCCTGTCCTCGAAGGACACCACCCCTGCCCAGATCATCGCAGTGTATGACAACCTCGCCCTGCGCGAGCCCAAGAAGGACTTCACCATCGGCATCGTCGATGACGTGACCTTCAAGTCCCTCCCCATCAAGGGTGAGATATCCATCGTCAAGCCCGGCACCACAGAGTGCAAGTTCTATGGCCTCGGCTCCGACGGAACTGTGGGTGCGAACAAGAACACCATCAAGATCATCGGAAGCCACACGGACAAGTACTGCCAGGCCTATTTCGACTATGACTCCAAGAAGTCCGGCGGCTACACCTGCTCCCACCTTCGTTTCGGCGACCTTCCCATCAAGGCCCCCTACCTTGTGTCCACTCCCGACTTCGTGGCCTGCCACGTCCCCTCATACCTTCAGAAATATGACGTCCTCAAGGGCATCAAGGACGGCGGAAGCCTCCTGCTGAACAGCCTCTGGGACGAAGAGGAGCCGATAAAGAGGATCCCCGACAACGTGAAGTCCATAATCGGCAAGAAGCACATCAACCTCTACATCATCAACGCCACCAAGATTGCAGCTGAGATCGGCCTCGGCGGAAGGACCAACACCATCCTCCAGAGCGCATTCTTCAAGATCACAGGAATCCTCCCTTACGAAGACGCAGTCAAGTATATGAAGGACGCCATCGTCAAGAGCTACGGCAAGAAGGGTGAGAACGTCGTGAATATGAACTTCGCGGCAGTAGACCGTGGCGGCGAATATGTCAAGGTCTCGGTTCCTGCCGAGTGGGCATCCATCTCCGCCAAGTTCGAGAATCCCAACAAGGACCGCCTCGCTCCCGAGTTCGTCAAGAAGATTGCGGACATAGTGAACGCCCAGGAAGGCGACTCCCTCCCCGTCAGCGCATTCCTCCCTTATGCCGATGGCACAATGCCTTCAGGCACAACTGCTTATGAGAAGCGCGGCGTAGCAGTCCTCGTCCCCGAATGGGATCCCGACAAGTGTATCCAGTGCAACAACTGCGCATTCGTCTGCCCTCACGCAGCGATCCGTCCTTTCCTGCTGAGCGAGGAAGAGGCCGCTGGCGCACCTGCCGGCACCAAGATAGCCCAGGGCAAGGCCAACCTCAAGGACTGGAAGTTCACCATCGCCACCTCCGTGGCTGACTGTACCGGTTGCGGCAACTGCGTCGACGTCTGCCCTTGCAAGCCCGAGAAGGCCATCAAGATGGTCTCCGCACAGGGTCAGGAAGCCGAGCAGGCAGCATTCGACTGGCTCCACTCCAAGGTCGGTTACAAGGAGGATGTCCTCCCCAAGGCCGCCTCTATGAAGAACGCCCAGTTCGCACAGCCCCTGTTCGAGTTCTCCGGAGCCTGCGCAGGTTGCGGCGAGACACCTTATATAAAGAATATAACCCAGCTGTTCGGCGACCATATGATGATAGCCAACGCCACCGGTTGCTCTTCGATATACGGCGCCTCCTTCCCGGCATCTCCTTATTGCACCAATGCCCAGGGCCACGGCCCCGCCTGGCAGAACTCCCTGTTCGAAGACAACGCGGAGTTCGGCCTCGGTATGAAGCTCGGTTCCGACCGTGCCCGTGAGACCGTTGCAAGGCTTATGACGGCCGGCCTGGAGTGCACCAAGTGCTCCGACGCGATGAAGGCCCTCTATGCCAAGTGGCTGGACAACCGCAACGATGCCGCCATCACCCGCGAGGTGGCCGACCAGCTCGTTCCCCTTATGGAAGAGTGCGGATGCGACATCAGCAAGCAGCTTCTCCAGTACAAGCACTTCATCCCCGCCCGCAGCCAGTGGATCTTCGGTGGTGACGGTTGGGCATATGACATCGGCTACGGCGGCCTGGACCACGTCCTCGCCAGCGGTGAGAACGTCAATGTCCTCGTGCTCGACACCGAGGTCTATTCCAACACCGGCGGCCAGTCTTCCAAGTCCACCCCTGTCGGCGCAATCGCAAAGTTCGCCGCTTCCGGAAAGAAGATACGCAAGAAGGACCTCGGAATGATGGCTATGAGCTATGGCTATGTGTATGTGGCACAGGTCGCTATGGGCTCCAGCCCCGTTCAGTATATGAACGCCATCAAGGAGGCCGAGGCATATGACGGACCTTCCCTCATCATCGCCTACTCTCCTTGTATCAACCACGGTCTGAAGGCCGGTATGGGCTTGAGCCAGAAGGAGGAGAAACTCGCAGTCGAATGCGGCTACTGGCATCTGTACCGCTACAACCCCGCTCTCGAGGCTGCCGGCAAGAACCCGTTCTCGCTCGACTCCCGTGAGCCCGACTGGACCAAGTTCCAGGACTTCCTCAAGGGTGAAGTCCGTTTCGCCTCCCTGTACAAACTCTTCCCCGAGAACGCCCAGGAGCTTCTCGAGAAGACCGAGCAGTTCGCCAAGGTGCGTTACAACACCTACAAGCGCCTCGCCGGCAAAGAGTAGCCCTGGTGCGGATATCGTCCCAAAAACCGGGACGATACCTGCGTTTTCGCCCCATTTTTGACGATATCGTCCCACTTTCAGGGACGATATCGTCATTTTACCTGCGTGGAGGTCGGGAAGGTTATCACTGGAAATTATCTATCCACGGAGGGTTTTCAGGTGGGGCGGAAAAAAATATTACAAAACGTTTTGTTTTTCAGTCTTAATTTTATACATTTGTACGTTTTTGGTTAATGGAAATTTTAAAAGTCATAAGATATGTCATATTCAGAACTGTTTGTTAATAAGCGGGAATATCAGTCTCCCCGGTGTGAAGTCTCCCACATCAGCATTGAAAGCGCTGTGCTGACCGGTTCAAAGTTCCAGAACTACGAGATCGAAAAGTATTACATCGACGACGATAACGATGAGTGGGCCTAGAGCACGGCTCCTGGCCCTGCACAGACATTAATGCAGATAACTACTAATGTTGATATGAATAAAACGGAAACACTTAATTTGCGGGCCTACACGGCACCGCAGTGCGAGGTGAACAGAATCTCGCTTGAAGGAAACCTCTTGGTTTCAAAATTCAATGCAGCCTCAATTGCGATCGAATCGTATGGGGTTGAAGGTGATGATAACAATTGGGAATAATCAAGTATCAGATATGAAAAGAATTATGAAATTCGCAGGCATTATTGCCGCATCTGCAGCATTGATAGTATGTTGCAGCAAGGAAGCGTCTTACGACACCCCCGAGACGAATCCTACAACCCAGCAACAGGCTGACGACCAGGGAGAGACCGGTCTTTCCTATGTTCCTGGTGAAGTCCTCGCCAGTTTCAGCGCTGATTTCGAGAATGATGCTGCCACGAAGGTGGCTTTTGATGAGATCGGTGCCTCTACCGCGACGCTCTCCTTCCGGGATGGTGACAAGGTGCTGGTCCGCTCCGACAGTGAGACCAAAGTGTACGTGTATGACACGGACAAATTCACCCCTGAGTCCGACGGCATCGCCATCACTGACGGCATCGAGGTTTACTATCCCGCCAATGAATTCGCTCGCAGCGGAGATAACATTGTTTTCACGATGCCTGCCGCTGTTACGGATCTCTCAGACCTCGGGACAAAGAACCCTCTTGCGGGTAAGATTGTCAATGACGGTGGCTACAAGGTCACGATGAAGGCGGTCGGTTCCATCCTGAAGGTGGATGTGACCGGTGACCGTACGCTGAATTCTTTGATGCTTTCCAATATCGGCCCTGACCTTGGAGATGGAGCCACCTTCACGATTGGTTGGGACGGTGAAGATAAGCCGACCATGGCCACCGTGGGCAATTCCAAGCAGAGCATGACCATCAGCGGCCTTTCCGTAACCCTCAGCGAAACTGCCAAGGAGTATTATTTCATCCTTCCTGCCGGAATCGCCTACGATGACCTTCGGGTTCAGGCAACCCTTGCCACACCCGATGCAGGCGGCATAAATACTTTCGCCGTGGAACGCGGCGACTGGACTCCAGCCCGCAACCAGTTCTACAAGATGTCCTTCTACGCCGGCCTCTTCTCCGGCGGCACGGGCACAAGTGAAGATCCGTACATCATTGCAAGTGCAAGGGATTTCAAGCATATAAATACTTACATCACAAACGGCTATGGCTCACTTGCAGCAGCAGATTTCCTTGGCGCATACTACAAGCAGACTGCTGATATTGACTTCAAGGGTGTGAAAATGGCGCCGATAGGTGATAGTGACAATCAATTCACCGGCCAATACGACGGAAATAGCAAGAATCTTCTGAATGTCAACATCGATGAGACTGGTCAGTTCGCCGGAATTTTCGCTTATGTGAATGGAAGTGGTTCAATCAAAGATTTGACTGTTTCCGGAAACATTACTAAGACCGGGACAACAGACAATTCTTGTGCCGGCGGAATCGCCGGAATCGTAAGGGGCGCCGCAACTGTTACCGGATGCACGAATAATACTACGATTAATTCTTCAGCTACATATACTGGTGGGATTGCAGGAAGATTATATCAGTCTACCTCAAGCACTGCTATTTCCGGATGCACGAACAACGGCTCGGTAACATCATCGGTTTCCTATACCGGTGGCATCGTAGGCCAGCAAATTCACGGCGGAACTATTGTCGAGTGCGTAAACAAGGGTACCGTCAGCGGCACCAGCTATGTTGGTGGTATCGTCGGAGATATTGGCGCTGCAAGTACTGCCCCTTCGGCCATTTCGTTCATTTCCTTCTGCCGCAATGATGCCACAATTAACGCCTCAGCCAACTGCTCGGGAGGCATTGCGGGACGCATTATAAACGGTTCTGTCGTCAGCAGCTGTTTTGCCAAAGGTACGGTTTCCAGTGAATCGTACGACGTGGGCGGTATCGCCGGCCTGGTCCAGGTAAATAACAGTAATGCTAACTCCCGCGTATGCGTCTATGACTGCCTTACTGCTATGAACGTTACGACTACACGTTCCGGTGCCTCTAACGAAGCCCGTACGGGTGGTGCAGTGGGATTCGTCTCCAATAATCAAGCACAGTACATCGCAATCGATAATTGCGGGGTAATTGCTACAAGTGTGACGGTTGGCGGAGGAACCAAAGTCGGTGGATTCGTCGGAAGATTCGCCAGCTCAAATAGCAACAAGAATCGCACTCGTATCCGTAACTGTTATACACTGGTCTCAAGCATAAGTTCTCCCAATTCTCTATACGGTGGATTCGTCGGCAATGCAGAGAGTTATGGCGAGTTGCGTTACTGCTATTATGTTGCTGATGATACCAATGTAACTATACACAACAATACTACGCAGGACAATCTTACAAAGAAAACTGCAGCAGAAATAGCAAGCGACGCTACTTGCGAAACCTTTAACGCCCATAATTATGTTTTGACGATTGGCAGTAACGACTATGGTTCATCCTTAGGCTGGAATAAACCCGCCGGTTGTGACTATCCTGTCCCGGGATCGCTCAGTAACAAGGGTGAAGAGTACTACAAATAGTCTCCGTCTTTCGAGTATCTTTCCAGAGCCGCCCGCGGGCGGCTCTGGAAGTATAAAGGCAATCATGCGTAATCGGCCCTCAGGCCGTCCTGAACAATGAAAAAAGGAATATTTGTTTATTTGCTTGCTGCGGGGATTGTCGCATGGGGGTGTGCGTCGAAAGACGTGCAGGAACCGACCATGCGGGAGTGGACCTTCCAGGCTGCGTACACCAAGGCGGCTATAAGCAGCGGTGGAGTTTTCAGCTGGCAGAAAGCGGACCAGATAGCCGTCTGGAATGCCCAGGGCGGGGCTTTCGTGCCCTTCGCAAGTGTCACTGGAAGCGGGAAATTCCGCGCCGTGGCACCCTCGGACGCCCATTTTACCACCTCTGCCATATATCCCGCCGGCATTGCGTCAACCACAACGGCGGTAATCTTGCCCGGAAACTACGGCTCGCCTGAGGCATCTGCGGCGGGTTTCCCCATGTACGCCGCGGTTGAGGAAGGCACGGAAAGCCTATCCTTCAGGCATCTTGGCGCCCTGCTGGAGCTGCGCTTGCGGAATACTCCGGAGGGGGTGACATCCGTGGTCCTGTCATCGGAGGGCAAATCCCTGAGCGGGACATTCGGCTTCACCGGTACGCCATACGAGATACAGGCTCCTTCCGGCACCGGGGCCGTCCGCGTGACAATTCCCGCCACCGGCAAAGGGAATGACATTACCGTTACCATTCCCCTTCCTGTGGGCACTTACCCGCTGACCATATCCCTTGAAAACAGCGGGGAAAGCCTCTTTACGCTGACAGGTACCCGGAGCATCAGTTTTGAAAGGGCCCACTTTTACAGGACTGCGCCTATATTGATATCGGCCATTGAGTCGCTGCCAATATCGGCAGGCATGGAATCATATAATCTGGAGGATGACGATGAAAACTGGTATTAGGCTCTTTTGGCTGTCCTGGGCTTTGACACTTGTCCTCTTTGCCTGCGCCAGGAAAGAGGAACCGGTCGGCGACCAGCCCGGGGATCTTCCCGCGGTGGAATACGGCTTTACGGCCCTCTTGAGTGACAACACCAAAGCCTTCCTTGGAGAAGATGGAGGACTTGAATGGGTCCTTGGCGATGAACTTGCTGTTCTGGATAATTCCGGCAACCTGTGTACCTTTGTCTGCACCGACCCCGCGGAAGGCTACTTCACTTATTCCGGTCCCGAAGGAAAGACATTCACGAGGGCATGGTTCCCTGCCTCGTGGGTATCTACGCCCGGGGAAATAACGCTCCCAGGCGAGATTTCCCTTGAGGACGCCACCAACATCAAGTCGGTCCCTTTGCAGGGCGATGTAGAGGGCACATCCATCACCCTTTTCCACCTTGCGGCATTAATGCGCCTTGTGATCAATGACGTTCCGGCCGATGCCACAGAGGTTATTATCAGCTCGCCCGACGTATCCCTGAGCGGCAGCTTCACCATTGTGGGGGGCGACATTGACGGCGGGCAGATAGATGCCTCTGGAGAGAATATGACCGTGGAAACAGACTTAGAGGTGAAATCCTCAGATCAGATTTATTCCGCTGAAGGTACTTCCGGGATAAGGATTCCTCTTTCGCTGGAGTCAAAACAGAATCTGAAACTTTATATCCCGCTTCCCTGCGGAGGTTACAAATATGGCATTACCATAAAGAATACCTCCGGGACGATTCTTTCCAGGACTGCGGGCCCCAAGGATGTGAACAGGGCCCTCCTGTTTGGCATGAAGGCCCTGAGTATAGACTGGCCTGAGTGCAACTACCATATCAATGGCTATTATCAGTATGGCGGAAACAGTTTCAGCTGGGAAGATGCCTCCCGGATTGATTTCTCCCCTTCCGACCTTTGGGGATGGTATAAGATTGCAGATCTTGGGACACGGACATACAAATCCCACGAATTGATCCGCTTCAAGCTCAACGACGGGACTCAGAACTACGGTCTTACGCACGAAGAGGGAAGTTATTCCAATGACAATCCCCGTAACGACATAGCGGGAACGCTCATCAGCCTGGAGGCCGGTAGTTCCTGGAACATCAACTTATACGGCACGTCGGGAGCATACGACCTCTACTTCAGTCCGTCCCTCATGAAGGTGTACCTGCAGGAAAGCGGCACGCCCATGAGCATTCCGGATGTGGACTATGCCCCTGTGGACAGGGTGGCCCTGTGCAATTCCTCCGGCACCCTTATAGATTATCTGAAACCGGTCCCGGGGCAGAGCGAGTGGCGATACGTGCCGGGGGTCACTGGCGGAACCTCAGTTTGCTTCAAAGATCCAACGGCCACGGCTTCCACCTATAAGGTTAACGCCAAGCACAAGACAGCAAAGTTTGCCGGCTACAAGGCGGTATCGTCCCTCGTGCCGTCCGGCTCCGCCGTCAGCTTCAGGGTAATTCCGGTGCTTGACAACAATGTGAGCAACGACGCTGAGGCCAATTGCGACATCTATGTAAAGACCGACGGTTCCTGCATCTTCGTTCTTCCCGCCGGAAGCGAATTTTCTGTACCACAGGAGTATGAGATTGCGTTTTTCAGTCTCCGCGGATACATAACGACAACTACCGGCAGCGGCTGGGACAGTTCCCTCAAGCTGCTCACCCGTACAAACGACCTTTCCGATCAGGACGGCTATGGCTGGTATTGCTACAAGAATCTCCAGATGGACTATGCCAACGCACTTCTGAGGCTGTATCCCTTCAATGTGCAGAATGACGCATACGGCAACATAGGCGCCACCACGTCCACGCCCATGAATTACGGTGAGGGGAATTTCCGGGGACTTACTTCCGACGGCGGAGTTAATATTGCATTCACCGTTGCTGCCGGCAACAAATACGACATCTACATCCGTGAAGACATCCAGAAGATATGCGTAGTGCCTGCCGGAACTTTCGGCGACAAGGACGAGGACGCCTTTACCGCCCTTTCCGCGCCCGGGTTCTACAATTTCGGAAGCAATTCATACATTTACGTCTCCGGACAGGACCAGCTTTCATTCACGGAAAAGAGCGGCATCAGGACATTTGAACTCATAGAGGGACGAACCTACCAGCGCTCATCCGTTACGGGACTGCCGGCAAGTTTCTCGCAGGGAGGAAGCCATTCCCTGCAGGTGAGCGTTACACCCGCGTTCGGCAGCGCCATCAATTACACCCCCACGCTCACCGTGGTAAAGGTTGACGGCAGCAGGGTTTGGCTTTACAACAGTACGCAACAATCCGGTATAATACTCGAAACAGAATAATGAAAAGACTTTATACACTGTTATTTGCCCTGCTCATCGCGGCAAGACTCTTTGCAGAGCCTGTCTATCCCGGCCGTCTGGAATATACCCAGCCGGACGGCAGTGTGGTGGGCTATTACATGCATGGTGACGAGCATCTGATGTGGATTACCGATGACAACGGGAACTGCATCGCCATGGGTGACGACGGCTATTTCCACCCCTCCCAGATGCCTTCCCCAAAGGCACGGGAGGCCGCAGCCCGGAAAGTGCGTCGTATAAACGGGACCTATCGCGGAGAGCTTGCCGGGCTCTCCGGCACGGTGAACGTCCCCGTTCTGCTGGTGGAATTTGCAGACATTAAGTTCTCAAGGACCCAAGCGGATTTTGAACGTTTCTTCAACGGGGACGGCATAGGCTCAAAGGGCTCGGTGAAAGATTATTATGCCACGAATTCCGACGGCCAGGTAGATTTTAACTTCGTGATATTCGGCCCCATAACCCTGCCGGGCAAAGCGTCTGCATACGATGGCGCCAGCAGCGCTTTGTCGGCAGCGTTTAACCTTTTGACAGGCGACGAAACTATGCGGGCGACCTTCAATTCGTACTCCTACAGCCGCCGGCTCATTATGGTACATGCCGGTTATTCCCAGTCTTACGGTGCCGTCACCAATGCCCCCTTCAACAATCACCAGGGAACGATTTCCGTAGGTTTCGGCAACGAGAGCTTTCAGTACTATGCCTGCGTGAGCGAATTGCGAGGAACAAGCGGCACCGGGATAGCCCGGATTGGTTCTACCTGCCACGAACTGGGGCACCTTTGCGGCCTGCCGGACCTGTACAATGCCGGCTCCAGCAGTTCCGTCACCACCACCGGATGTTCCAATTATTCCCTTATGCATCACGGCTCCTACAATACCCACGACGATGCCCAAGGGAAAGGCTGTGCGCCTCCTCCTTTGAGCATCCTTGAGCGCATCATGTGTGGCTGGCTGGACGAGAGCGCCCTTGAGGTGATCGGCGCCTCCGGGGCCAAGCAACTGTATGAGGTGAACCAAAGCTCGGGCCCAAGGGCGCTTGTCATACCCACGGACACTCCCGGTGAAATCTTCATCTGCGAGTACCGCAGCACTTCCGAGTCTGTTGACAAATGGGGAACCGGCCTTTCCCTTGGCGGGATGTTGGTCTATCACATAGACCGATCCAACCGCGGATTATACCTCCAGGGATATACAACAAGTGGAGGTACGACCGTTCCTGCCAGTGTCTGGGGAAACGACGATTTTAGCGGCCACTACAATGCCAACCCGGACCATCCGCTCTGGTATCTTGTCCCCGCCGCCAGCAACTACAACTACTCCCTCTCGTCATCCAATGAGACTCACCAGAAGATGATTCCTTTCCCCGGGACCAAGAACATCGTCAACTACAACCCCATAAGCTGGAACAATGTCCAGACAGATGTGTCCCTTACCGGAATCAGTTTCACCAACACCAGTAACTACATCTCCTTCAACGCCAACTGCCTGAATTTCCCCATGATAAACAACCCGGGTCACGGGGTATATTCGGCGGGCGGCACTTTTGCTCTTCGCATCAATTACGGAAGCTCTGCGGAAGCGTCTTCCGTAGCATGGTACATTGACGGGGAGAGCGTTGACTCATCGTCACCTGTAACCCTTGCAGCCGGTTCGCATAAAGTGCAGGCCACTCTTACGTACTCCGACGGAACGGTCCGCCGCATAAGCCTCCAGCTGAGGGCCGATTAATTGAAGAACTGCATGCGTAATGGCCAGGACGTGCGGTCCATGCCTTTTTTCAACCCCAATTATTTGAAATGGTGTGTTTTTTTATTAAATTTGTGTGATTTGGCGATTCCTACCCGAGTGTTTAGGACAGGAAACGTCTTAATGTATAAAATTAAGACTCTTAACAAAGACTAAAAAATGAAGACAAGTCGGTTGATTATCAGGATGTTATGCCTGGCGGTCCTGCTGCTTTCCTGCGCGCGCGAGGCGCCCGCGGGGAAGGAACCCCAGCAGGGCGGCAGGGGAAGGTTGTACACTCTTAAGGCCGTGATAGGCGAGGTTGTAAAGACATCGGTGACCGAAGGGGGAAAAGTCTCCTGGAGCGAAGGGGACCGGATTGCAGTGTGGGACGAAAAAAGCGGCAGTTACTGCACCTTTATCTCTGAGGCCGGCGACGGAGTATTCTCTTTCACTGGAGAACCCGGTCAGGAATACACCTTCACCAGCGCAGTATATCCCGTGCCGATGGCCAAGACCCCGGGCACAATCACGCTTCCTGACTCCTATACCCTGGAAGATGCCCTGTCCGGCAGCCTGTACCCTATGGTAGCACAGGTGGAGGGCCCCGCTGCTACGCTTCAGTTCAAGCACGTCGGAGCCCTGCTGAAATATACGATGTACGGCATCCCGGAGTCGGCCACCAGCCTGGAGATTTCCTCTGCAGAAACGACCCTGAGCGGCGACTTCGCCCTGGAAGGCTCAGGATTTGATGACGGCTGGGCCTCCGGCGAAGGCGAAGACATCACGATGTCACCCGGCCCCCTGCCCGTAAAATCTGGCGAATCCCCTGCGGAAATCCATTCGGCATCCGGCGAAGGGAAAGTCAGCATTTCCCTTCCGTCAGGACACAGCAGCGAGTTGGTCCTATATATTCCTCTTCCCGTGGGTGCCTACTCCTGCACGCTCGCCATCAAGGAAGGCGCAACCGTCACTATGGAACATACCACCCGGACCCTCAAAGATATCGCACGCCGTAAGCTCGTGAAAATCACCTATATGATAAGCACGTTCTCCGGCGGCCAGGGCACGGCGGCAGATCCTTACCAAATCGGAAGCCCGGCAGACATCAGACTGATGAGCATAGCCGCAGCGGACGAGCCCTTCAAGAGCGCGCACTATGCCCTGACCTCCGATATCGATATGGGCACGGTTTCCGATTTCAGGCCCATAGGCGGGACGTCGGAGGCCACGGCCTTCACTGGTTCACTGGAGGGGAATGGCCATACCATAAGCAACCTGAAGGTTGATGTGGACAGCAATGCCGGCTTGGTCGGCTATCTCCGGGGCACGGTGAAGAATCTGAATATGCTGGGCGCAACCATCTCGGCCAAAGGCAATTATGCCGGCGCCATCGCGGCAGTAGTCAGCGACGGCAGCATAGAAGGCTGCCGGGTCGATGCCACCACCGATATCTCCGCGGGCGGTTTTATGGCAGGCGGCATCGCAGGCCTTGTCCACGCCGGCACCATCAATGCCTGTGCCTCCCACGCCAACATTTCGGCCTATCAGGCTGTCGGCGGCATCGCCGGATGCCTGAATCCCGCCGCCACCGGCCAGGACGTGCTCGTTATCAATTGCACCTACGAGCCTGTGTATCAGGATGGAAAACGTGCCGCGGCCACCCTGCGGACCGACTACCAGGTGGCCTATATGGGCGGTATCGCCGGCACGGCGACCTATTGCACCGATCTGACCGGAGAAGTCAAGGCCCTGGAGAATTCCACCATCAAAATCGTCAACTGCTACGCTTTCCCTCTGGAACTCTCCAGCAGCCAGAGCGCTTCAACCGCCATTTACCACATAGGCGGTATCCTGGGCCGTGCCGACGGCGCCACGACGGTCTTCAACTGCATAAGTCCGATTACCTATTCCAACATCCTGCGCAGCGGCACCCGCGTAGCGGCCAACAATTACTCCGGCCTGACCAGCGCAGCCGCCATAGTCGGACGCATCTATACGGCCGGTGCCACCGTCACCCGCACCTTCTCTTCCCAGGCCTGGAGGAAAGTCTATGGCAACCCGGGCAATGTGGATGTGGCCCATTCGCTCAACACGGTGCGTCTGGGCGACGGCAATATGCGCGGCTACGGCAGCACCATCCTTAACGGCACGGAATATACCGGGGAGCAGGGCGGTCTTGCCGCTGCGCTGAACGCAGGCGCAACGGCTTGGAATGAAAGCAACGCCGTCAAGGCCCTGACGTGGACATACGACCCGACCTTCGGATATCCGAAACCCGCCGGCGTCGATGTGCCCGGGGTCACGACAAAGAAGGTCAGCATCATAGGAGACTCAATCTCCACCTACGACGGATATATGTTCTCCAACGACAACTACACCCAGGGCAAGTTCTACCCCGACACGGGTTATGCCGGCAAGTATGCCGATATGGTGTTCAACGAGCAATACACGTGGTGGTGGCGCCTGATTTATGACAAGATGGACAATGCCCGACTGGAGGTTCTCAGCGCCTGGGGCGGCACCACGGTGAGCTACCTTACCGCTCAGACCGAGCATTCCGCAGCGCCAAGCGCTTCCTCTCAGGTGAACAGCCTTCAGGGACGGTACCGCGACTACGGCCTCGGAAAGCCCGATGTACTGTTCTACTTCGGCGGCCGCAACGACTTTGCCGCGGTGGGCGGGAAAAACGCGGCGGAGGGGTATTCCCTCGACCTTCTGGGCGACTCGTCCGACGAATCCCTCCAGGCCGCCTTCGACAGCCCTTCCCCTACACTGTACGACAATTACAGCCAGGGAACGGTGGCCATCCTGAAGCACTTCCACGATGCGAATCCCGGCGCGAAAATCATGCTGATGATTACCGACTTGATGTCGGACGAGTATGAAGACGGCGCCGCGGCCATCTGCACGTTCCTGACCGGCAAGGGCTACGACATTCGTTTTGCCAACCTGCACGAGCGTGGTACGACCAATAAGCGCAACGACGTCATCGGTGTGGTCAAGGAGCGCGGGTCGCACTTCAACCAGGTCGGCTGCGAGAATGTAGCCAATTATATCTGGGGCAACCTGGGAGACTGGCTTAACGAATAGGAGGATTGAATATGAAAAAATTAAATTATATCGTCATTGCCGCTGTTTCGATTTTGGCACTGGTCTCCTGCCGCAGGGAGACCTCCGGCGGCAACCTGGTGGAATGGATTTTTGAGGCCCCTGCCACGAAGGCCGTGCTCGACCGGGACGGGAAGTTCTCCTGGGAAGCTTCAGACCGGATCGGCGTATGGAACTCCGCCTCCTCTTCCTTTGTGTCCTTTACCACGGTCACCGGAAGCGGGAAATTCCGAGCAATGGCTCCGGCCGACGCCCATTTCGAAGGCGCGGCCTACTATCCCGAAGGGATTGCGAAAGGCCCTTCCCAAGTGTCCCTCAGCGGCGAAGCAATGCCGATGTGTGCAATCCTTGAGGAAGGAAGCAACGTGCTGCATTTCAAGCACATCGGTGCCTTTGTGAGCATCAGTGTAATCAACTTGGCCCCGGAAGCCGAATCGCTTGTCATCTTCTCCGATGCAACGGCCCTCAGCGGAGACGTCACTCTCAGCGACGGCGTGTGGACCAAAGGCGGAACGCCGAATGTCCTGCGGATACCGGTTGGCGGAGATTCTGCCGTTCAGGAGGTGATTCCAGTACCGGTGGGAAGCTATGCGCTTACATATGTCATCGAAAATGCCGCCCACGAAGAACTGCTTCGCAGGGAGACTTCAGGCGATTGGGACTTCAGCAGGGCCATCCTTTATCGCTTCCCCGTGGCCAATATGGAGCCAAGTGCCGTGGAACAGAGCCTCGCCACCGACCTGGAGGCCTTCGATGTGGAGGACGACTCTGATATTTGGGAATAGTTTTTTAATATACGAATGAAGAACAATACTTTGTGCCCGGCTTTCCTGGCAGCTGTTCTCCTTTGCGCCTGCGTGCAGGAGCAGAAGCTCGAGTTCGCCAAGGGAGGCGGCGATGAAAAACAGGCCCTGTTGCCCTCGGAGGATCCCGGACAACTGACCGGCTTCACCCTCTCGGGCGACGCGCTTTCCCTGCGGGAAGTGATGACCGGAAGCCCTTATGTGTTCTCCGGACAGGATGACATATACCTTAAATCCACCATCTATCACCCCGCGGTGGATGCGGAAGGAAAGGCCGGCCTGGATGTGCCGCAGTCAGCAAGCGGAGAGTATATAATGTTCCTGTATCCGCAGGGCTCCCGCTTCTGGTTCACCGTGCCCGAAGAGGCGCCTTTCAGCGGTCTGGTAATCCCGTATTCCCAGTTTTACGGGACTACGGCAGAGCTTTTCGGGCAATATCCCATGCTGGGCGAACCGGCGGGGGACGGCACCGTGACATTCAGGGAAGTACTAGGCGCCGTGAGCGTGCAAGTGAGCGGAGAGACGGCACTCGCTTCTGTCCATCTGAAGAACAATTCCACAGAGCAGGCACAGAAGGCCAACCTGGCCGGTATAGCGGCCTACACTGTGGACGGCACCTACGAGATTACCGAAGGTGTGAACTTCGTCAACCTCAACTGCACCAACCACGGCGAGGGCGTCCCGGTCACGGCGCAGGGAAAGACATTCTATCTGCTCATAGCGCCCGGGAATTACCCCGACGGCCTCACCCTGACCCTGACAGGGATGGACCATAAAGGACAGGTCTATCAGGTGAAACCGTTCCAAGTGGCTGCAGGAGAGGTGGTTGCTCTGGAAGAAAGGGGCGGCGGAGCGGTGTTCGGCTATGCGCCCGACGAAGATCTTCTTTTCTTTGAACATTTCGACAATTTTGTCTGGGGCGGCAATGTCCAGGGCAATGAGGCCGTGTCCTCCTATGCCCCGGATGCGATGGCCAACCCCGGCGACACCCCGCTTGCCCGTACGGGCTATGAGCAGGCCTTCACAAGGGTCGGCACGGTCACGCCGGGCTCGGCCCTGATCCAGTCGAACTGGGCGTCCGTCAACGGATGGACTGTAGGGGAGCGTGCGGATGTAAGCGCGGAATATATCAAGAGCCGCAATATAGGGGACCTTGTCTATATGTACCGCTGCCAGGAGTTCCAGGGCTGCGTCAGCGTAGGCGGCGGAGATGAAGTGCGCGGAGGCTTCACGCCTTTCCCGGCGGGTGCCATCCCCGGCTTCAACCCTGACACCGACCACGATTACCGGCTGCAGGTGTCTTTCGACGTCTGCCTCCGGTATGGAGTCAAAGAGCGTTTCGGAACCCGTATCACCGGAAGCGGCATTGCCAGCAAAGTCCTGATTGACGGCGAAGAGGTTGTGCTGGAAAACACCATAGGAGGCAACAATACCTTCACCCACAGTTTCGAGAACTTCTGTTCCTTCGACCGTTCGGCGATTCCCGGGGCCGTTTCGAACAAATATACGGAAGGCTGGCACCACGTGGAGGTGACGCTCACCCAGATGAACGAACTGTCGCTGCTGGGCCTTTGGGGACAGGACGTCGCCACCGTGAATCACGGCGCGCTGATTGACAACGTCGAAATCCGGCGGCTGGAAAATGAGCCGGAGATCGAAAGACCTCTCCGTGTCCTGCTGTACAATATCCAGTATGGAATGTGGGCTGACCAGACCAATAATTTCGCCAATTTCGTGGCTTTCATAAAAAAGTGGAAACCGGACGTGTGTATCTTCAATGAGGCCAAGTCCGGCTGGGCCGACGGAGTAGCGGCGGCCTGCGGCTCCGGGCAATATCATCTGTTCAAGAACAACAGCACCTACACGGAGGACGGCAACATGATGAACGCCCAGTGGAAGTCCCTGGCGGCCCGTTGGGGGCACGAGTATCACGCCTGCTCCAACAATTCCCAATTCCCGCAGGTCATTACGTCCCGTTATCCGATCAAGACCGTCAGACGGTATCCCCAGGATGTTTCCCTTGCCGTCCCCGGCGAGAGCAATGTCAAGCTCCAGAGAGGAGCCGGCCACTTCCAGATCAAGGTGGACGGGGAGACGGTCAATTTCGTGACGCTCCACCTTTGGCCCGAAAAATACAGGGCAGGCTATGCCAAGGGCAGCGCCGCTGCCGATGCTAGCGCAGCAAAGCGGGAGGGTTACGACCTGCAGCGCCGCGAAATGAAGGCCATCCTCAATGCCACTGTCGCTCAGACCGGACTCGGCGACAACTGGCTGGCTATGGGGGATATGAACTCGGTCTCGCCCCTGGATGAAGACTATCTGATAGAGGTCCAGTACGGCGAATATATCAATTATGGCGACAAGTGGGTAAAAACCCACGCACAGGTGCTTCAAAGCCCCGACCGGGATCCAGGGAGCGGGCTTCAGGGCGACCTTCTTTTCGGACGGCCCCTGTTCGATATGCTCCGTGAGGGAGAAGGCTCCCTATATACCGGTCCCGGCCGGATGATTACCTCTACCGGCGGCAATGTCCGGTATGACATTATGTATGGCAGCGAGTCAATGCGGCGCAGGGTCGATAACCGGTCCCGGTCCATCCGCGACTCCTTCTCCAGAATCCGGAGCACGGCGCAATATGACAAGGACAATGACGAGAAGCAGGCAAAGCTTCCTTCCGACCACCTGCCTGTACTGGTGGAGTTTGATATGAGCAAGTAGCAGCGTATGAAAAGAGTAATGATATTTTCCATCATCCTTCTCGCCGCACTGTCCTGTGGCAAGAAGGATCCCAATGCGCAGCGTGCGGACAATATCGACGTGTTCGACAGCCTGGACAGCCTAGAGACAGGAACGCCTCTGGAGCGTACCTGGGTGAGTATGCACGGCGGGTCAAAGACATACTATATCCGTACTACGGCCGAATTCCAGGCCCGGTGGGAAGACAATGGCGGCAACTGGGCCACCGTGTCCGCCCCGTCGCGTATCGGAAATAACCTATGGAAAGTCGATATTACGGCCAAGCCGCTGTCTTCCAGGACTTTGCTGGAAGGGGAGAGCATCTATCAGAAGCGTTTCGGCGTTCTGATGCTGACGGCATCTTCGGCCTATCTGGGCACCTATGTCAAGGTGGAACAGGGGATGGAAGTGAGGCGCTATGACGATTTTTCCGTCCTGACCGGTTCGCCGGAGCCGAACGCCACCCACAATGACCTGCTGATCAGCCGCTGGAATGCCACGCAGGCAGGCCTTGGGTACACGTCCACGGTCCTTCCCGCTCAGGAAAAAGCCTGGGTTTACAGCAAGGACGGTTATGTGAAACTAGGCAACGACAATGGCATCGGGGCGGACCTGATTACCCCCTCGGTGCCCCAGATACAAAATGACACCCTGCTGGTCGTAACCTTCAGTGCCGTGGTCCAAAGCGGAGACGTGCTTCCCGACTTTGAGGGCGGTACGGAGCCTATCACCCCTATGTCTGCAGCCGTGACGAAGGCTGCGGTCCCGGCCACTGCCGAATCCGACACCCCCTCGCTGACCGTCCGGGTGACGGGAGGCGGTTATATCCGGGATTTCGTGGAGACTGGCGGTACCGGCATCACCTTTAACGATATCCCTACGTATGACAGGCAGTCTTCACTGTACCCCGCGGATATCTTCCAGGGAGCCCGGTATATCGTCTTTATCGAAGGGACGGATGCCAGCCCGCTGAGCGTGAATACCCTGATTCATTTTGAGGCGGGGAATATGGACGGAGAGGCGGGGGAGAAATGCAGCCGGGTGTTTATTGACGATATATGCATATATCGGGTGGATGTCCCCGAGGATGAAGATGTCTTCCCCCTGGTCGGACACAGCGGAAAAGACGAGGTGCTATGAACAGAAAACTGATTATACTTATACTGGCCCTCTTCCTGCCCCTGGGACTTGGGGCGCAGGAAAAAACCATCACCGTCAAGGGAACTGTCCTGGACGATGACAACATTCCGGTAATAGGTGCCGCCATCATCCCCGGCAAAGATATATCTAAAGGTGTAGTGACCGATATCGACGGCCTTTTTACCATAACCGTGGCCGAAGGGACCGAACTGACCTTCACCTGCCTTGGATATGCTGACCTTGTTGTCAAGGCTGACAAGGAGCAGATGACGGTAGTGATGCATCCGGACACGAATATGCTGGAAGAGACAGTTGTCATCGGCTACGGTTCCGTGAAGAAATCCGACCTGACCGGTTCAGTCGTGAACGTAAAGATGAGCGATGTGCTGGAGTCTCCTGCGGTGGCGGTGGACAACGCCCTGCAGGGCAGGATCGCGGGTGCTGAATTTATGTCCACCGACGGTGCCCCGGGCGCTACCACGACTATCCGTATCCGTGGTTCCCGTTCAATTACGGCTTCCAACGAGCCGCTGTTCGTCGTCGATGGCGTGATGGATGCCATCAACGACCTTAACGATATCAATTCCAACGACATAGCTTCCATCTCGGTGCTGAAGGACGCTTCATCCACGGCCATTTACGGTTCCCGCGGAGCGAACGGCGTCATCATCATCACCACCAAGCAGGGCAGCGGCGAAGAAAGCAAACCCAAGGTGACGTTCAAGGCCGATGTGGGCGTGTCCTGGCTGCCCGGCAAACTGGACATTATGGACGCTACGGAATTTGCCCTGTACCGCAACGACTATTCCTATTTCTCCAACGATACCCGGCCCCAGAGTTCGCTGAACTATTCAGACCCCTTCTCCCTGGTCGGGACGGACTGGATCAAAGAAATGACCCGGGTGGCCGTGACACAGAATTATGCCCTGTCGCTTTCCGGGAAAGGCTCTAAGAAGTCGTCATACTATGTGTCCCTCTCCTACAACGACACCCCCGGTATCGTCCAGGGCAGCGGACAGCAACGTTTCACAGGCAGGATTTCCCTGGACCGGGAGTTCTATTCCTGGCTCAAGCTCGGCTACACAGGCAGTTACACCTACCGTCTCCAGGACGTGGCCAGAGCCTCTATCGGCGGCACATCCTACCGGCAGGCGGCTATGTACCTGTCGCCGTTCATCAGCCCGGGGGACTACAACAACCCCCTCGTCGACGGAAACAATGACAACCGCCGGATAAATACCCCGCGCGCGGCCATAGACCTGATTACCAACCTTAAGGAATTCCATTCCACCAACCATTCTTTCAAGGCGGACATCAAGCCTGTCGAAGACCTCCTCATCAAGAGTACCTTTTCTTACTTTATGTTCCAGCGGCACCATTACAAGTATAGCCCCGGTGCCCTTCCCGCCAAGAATGAGTCCGACGGCGGCGAGGCCTACCGCGACGAGTACAACACCTGGTCCCTGTCGAGTGAGACTACCGCAACCTACACCTTCCGCAACCTGGGCGACCATTCCCTCAACCTGATGGGAGGTATCTCGGCCTACAAGTCGGCCAAGAAGGATTTCAACCTCCTGGGCAGCGGATATATGGACGATGCCGTGATGTGGAACAATATGAATGCCGTCCTGGACAAGGAAACATATACCGCTGAGACATCATATTCTTCAAAGACCAAGATGTCCTTCTTCGGAAGGTTTGACTACAATTGGAAGTCCCGTTACTACCTTACCGCGACGCTCCGCTATGACGGCGCATCCAATTTTGCGGAGAACCATAAGTGGGCGCCATTCCCTTCCGCAGCCTTCCGCTGGAACGCTTCCAATGAGGAATTCCTCAAGGGAGTGTCTTGGATCGACGACCTTTCGGTGCGATTGAGCGCCGGTTTGACCGGCAACGACGCCATCAGTGAATACCGTTCCCTGGCGGCCCTGGCCACCACGACCGACGGATATGTCTTCGACGGTTCGCAGCCGGTGGCCTATTACCGCTCCCGCCTCTCTTCCCCCAACCTGACCTGGGAAAAAACCGCTATGTACAATGCTGCGGCGGACATTTCCCTGTTTGGCGGCAATGTGAATGTGACGGCAGAGGCCTATTATTCCCGCACTACCGACCTGCTGCTGACCGTGCAGTTGGCCAACCAGACCGGTTATTCTTCACGTTACGCCAACGTCGGGACCACGTCCAACAGGGGTCTCGAACTGTCCGTGGAAACCCACAACATCAACAGGAAGAACTTCGGCTGGAGTACGACGCTGTCCCTGTCCCACAACACCCAGCTCGTCGAGGACGTGGGCAGCGAGGAGTTCGTCTCTGCGTACAATTCTCCCGGCAACAACTCTTTTATGATGTATGGCTATGTCGCCGGATACCCCCTGAACTCGCTGTGGGGATTTCGCTATGGAGGCGTATGGCACAGCGAAGAGGAAATACTTATCAACGACGCCACCCATACCTATGCCGGCATCGGAGGCAACGCCCGCGTGCTGGGATATCCCCGCTACTATGACATCAACCACGACGGGGCCCTGAACCAGGACGACCTGGTCTATCAGGGGTCTGCCGACCCGTGGCTCTTCGGCGGTCTCCAGAATACGTTCCATATCTATGGCGTGAAGCTGGGCGTATTCCTGTCCTATTCGCTGGGCGGAAAGATCTACAACTATTCCGAGTTCTATATGGCCGGCTCGCGCAGGGCCAACCAGTACCGGTATATGCTCAACTCCTGGCATCCGGAGCGCAACCCCGAGTCCAACCTTCCGCGCGCAGGTGTCATCTCAGACCAGGCCCTGCCCTCCGACTTTATGATTTACGACGCCTCATACCTGCGCCTGAAGACCCTGAGCCTGGCTTACACCTTCGATTTCACCAAGAAGAGCAAGTGGCTCAAAGACCTGACACTGAGCCTGGTGGGCGACAACCTCTTCCTTCTGAAGTACTATAACGGTTTCGACCCGGACGTCTCCTCCGAAGGCACTTCCTCCACCCTGAGGAGAGCCGATATCGACACGTATCCAAAATCAGCCAGCGTCGTTTTCAGCGCTCAAATAAGGTTTTAGAAAGATGAAAAAGTTATTCTGCATATTATCTGTGGCGCTCTGCACGGCGGGGTGTTCCCTGAAGGAAGACACTTCTTCCCTTTCCACTCCGGACAACTATTTCCGCAGTTACAAGGAGTGCCAGAGCGTCGTAAACAGCTGCTATATCCCCGTCAAGAGCATCTATGTACAGACCTTCTTCACCGTGACCGAATGCCAGAGCGATATCTGCTACATCAATTACGGAACCCTGGACTGCCGCCTGGACGTTTCTCCGACCCTGCCTCGTTTCGGCAGTACCGTCTGGACCCAGGCCTACCGTGGCGTGCAACGCTGCAATTTCGCGATTCAGGGCATAGAGTCCAGCACATATATCTCCGAGCCCCAGCGCATCGAGCTGCTGTGCGAGGCCAAGGCCCTGCGGGCGATGTATTACTACGTCCTGACCTGTATGTTCGGGGACGTCCCGTTCTACTTCGACGACGTCACGGACTTCGATGCGATGGACCGCATCGCCGTGTTGCCCAGGATGAGCGCCGTCGACACCAGGAGCACCTTAATCCAGGACCTCCAGGAAATCGCCCCCCTGGCCCCGCAGACACGCACTTCGGACAACAGCGGAGCCCGTGTCGGCGCGTCCCTGTGCTGGCACCTTATCGGCAAGCTGGCCCTCTGGAATGCCTTCAAGGATGTTTCCGCCAACAAAGAGAAGTGGCTGGACACCGCAATAGAGGCCCTCGGTCACTTGGAGAGCATCTACGGCGACCTGGCCGACTACGATTATGGCTACAATGCTATGTTCCGGAACAAGAACACCCCGGAATCCATTATGGAAATTCAGCACGTCTATGTGCGGGGCGGTGTCTCCTATGTCTCTAACCTGGCTGCTTATATGACCCCGAACAGCGGGCAGACCAACGTCGCGCGTGCCGTATATGACGGTGTGGAGATTCCTGAGCTGGGCGTGGATGCAGACCTCCATACTTCAGCAAGGCCGACCAAATATTTCAGCCAGGGTCTCCAGCCCCGCAACGGAAAGGATATCCGCCGCCTCTACAACGAGGCCTGGGATTATGACGGACAGGTCTTCGCCTCGATCAACTCCAACCCCTGGCCGGGGCCCAAGTTTTGGTGCCCGGATATGGTGAAGACCAATGACGGAAACAACTACAAGGTGTTCCGCTATTCCGACGCCCTGCTGATGCTTGCGGAGTGCTACAGCGAGAAAAAGGATATTGAGACCTCAATGAAATATCTCAATAAGGTGCGTAACCGGGCCGGGCTGTCGGACTATGTCTTCCGGACCTACCCCCGTTATGTGGAGGAAATCCGCTCCGAGCGTGCCCGCGAGCTCTTCGGCGAGTTCCAGCGCAAATTCGACCTGGTCCGCTGGGGCATCTGGTATGAGTCGGTCTATGACAACACGGACCTGGAGTCCTTGCGTGAGGCTATGCTGCCGTGCCACGAGTATTATCCCATCCCGGAAAAGGAAGTGACCTATTCCAAGAACAATCTTGACAACAAGGCGTATGAACAGTATAATTTGTTGTAGAAAAGCCCTGGCGGCCGTGGCCGTCTGTTCGGCCCTGGTGCTCTCTTGTCAGAAAGAGTACCGGATTATTGACGAGCTGAGTGTGCTGCAGCACACCCTGAATATGTCCTACAGCCCTGTCAGTACGCACATCACCGTGTATGCCGGCGGGCCTTGGACGGTGACCCTGGACCGGCAGGTGGAGTGGGCTTCCATCAACAAGACATCAGGAGAGGGCCTTGGAGATTTCAAGCTCAACCTGGCCGCGAATTTCGGCGTCGCCAGGGACATCAACGTCATAATCCGGACCGAGGGCAAAGAAGAGGTCATCCACGTGGTGCAGGCTGGTGCCATCTCCACGCCTTATCTGAACCTGGCCTCGTCGCGCATAGTCCTGCCCTCTTCCGGGAGGAACTTCGATATCGCGATGACGACTAATCTTGGTTTCTGCCTGGACCAGTTCCGGGCCCGGGCCATCTATTACGGCAGCGAGGCTGTCCCGGACACGCTGGAGATAGGCTCTACGGATGCAAAAGCTTGGATATCAGCATATAAAATTGATGAAGATAAGGTCCGGTTCACCGCCCTTGAGAATAGCTCGGGCGAGGACAGGGTCGCAGACATCGTTTATTATATGGTTGATGCGGCAGGTGTGGAAACACGGGCGTCCGTCAGCGTGACACAAAGCGCCGAGGGTCCTGTCTTTGCGCTGTCTGCGGCCACGGTCGATTATTATTCCAACGGCCAGGCCTATGAGGTGCCGTCGCTGAAGAATAACATCTGGTCCGTTCCGGAAGTTCAGGTGAGCGTGGACAGCGACTGGATTACGGATGTCAAAGTGGTAGAGCAGGGCCTGGTTTTCTCCATCGGCGAAAACCGTACGGGAGCCCCAAGAAGCTCCAACATCAGCATTTCCTGCCCAGGGCTTGAAGCCCCCGTCGCCCTGGCGGTCAACCAGGCGGCGGAGAAACTCCTCTCTTTTGAGGACCTCAGAAACCGGGTCCCGGGAAAGATCAATACGACAGATTGCCTGGAAGGCATCATTGTGAGCGACCCTTCCAGCCCTAACGTCTGTTCCAGTGTCCAGACGGGGCAGTTTGCCTTTGACCGCAGCGTCAATGCCGTCACCGCTTATCTCGAAAGCACGGATGCTTCCTATGGCCTCTGTCTGACTTTCGACACCCCTGAGGACAATGTTTTCGCCAGGGGAGACCACGTCCGGGTGAGGCTCGGCGGCACTACGCTCCTGCGCGAATCTTCCCCCATCCGCTATACGCTTTCCGGCCTTACCGCCGACAAAGTGCAGGTGCTGCAGGGCGGCGTGGAGATTCCTCTGAAGGAGCGGACGATTTCGCAGCTGACGGATGCCGACATCTACACCTGGGTCAGCCTTCCGCAGGTTGAAATCCTCTGTAAGGACGGGTCCTACACCAATGTTAGCGAGGGCTACACCCCTCAGGACGAGAATAATCCGCTGGGTGCCACGGCGCCGCGTGTGGATGTGGCTCCGCTGATGCTCACGGACCCCTCGGGCAATTCCATCTTTATGCTGACAAACTGCGCCTGCCCGTGGAGAAGGAGCAAGGATTCCTCAGACGATATGCAGTTCTTCAACCTGCTCCCGCAGGGATCCGGCGTCCTGAGCGGAGTCATTGTTGCCGACCAGGTCGCTCCTGTACGCTGGGGTGACCTCGGCAGGTACCAGATCCGGCCTATGAGCGACTCGGATATCGCCCTGGGCCAGGAAACCACACGTTTTTCCAACATTATCTGCGAGTGGACGTGGAATACGGACGGGGAAAGAACGATGAGCGCGGACGAAGGCAAGGGCACATTGGGCGTTTCCGGCGCGGGCCGTGAATTCGGCCAGGATTACAACAATCCTTTCCTTCCGCAGGAAGATATCCCAAGCGGAGGCGCCAACACCAATCTCAAGGGCCTGGTGAACCAGTGCGCCCTGCTGCTCTCCAATGCCTGGTGGAATTTTGAGACGCCGGAACCGGAGCCCAAGTCCATCGATGTGACCTTCAATACTTCCGGCCTGAGCGGCACCAACCTCATTTTCGGAATCGTCTGGGGCCACGGAAGGGGAGCCAATGCCTCCACCATATCCGCTCCCTCCCGTTGGGACGTGCTTTATTCTACGGATGGGACGAACTTTACCCGTCTGACCACTATCAAGCAGCGTCCTTGTGCCTGGTGGACCACGACATCCCAGGATGCCACTCCAGGCCTGACTGAGCATCTTGTGAAACTGCCCGGTTCCTGCTTCAACCAGAACACGGTGGTGGTGCGTCTGCAGCCGGCCGATTTCGTTACCGATATCGCTCCGGCGACCGGCCCGACGACCTGGCAGAGCGCACTCGGTGTGGAACGGGGCCAGATTACGGCTAATACAGCCAAAACCAGCCAGGTGGTCAGGATAGGAACTATCACCGTGAGATATAATTGATCAGGGCTATGAAAAAGATATATTCCGTCGCAATCGTATTGCTGGCCTTTGCGGCCTGCACCAAGAACGAGGAGATTCCCCTTGTCAAACTGGGTGCCGCCCAGAAAGAGTTTCTTGTCGAGGCGGACGGGGGCAATGTCAATATTCCCGTTTATTCCAACGGGGAGTACCATATCGAGCGCCTGACCGAGGATAGCGACTGGCTCACCCTCGAACTGCCCGCCAATCATTCGGAGAACGGCTATATCAAAGCCCAGTGCGACTTCAACAAGTCTTTCCGGCGCCAGGTGGTGTTCCTGCTGTGCTCTGATGTGGATTCCCGCAAGGATACCATCCTGTTCCGTCAGAAAGGCCTGCTCGAACCGGCTCTGGCTATGGACAACCGGGCAATGCAGGTCAAGGGCGCTGGCGGCAGCGACACGCACGTCATCAAGACCAATATCCCTTCGGAAGAGCTGGTCAAGACCATCACATACTCCTCCGAGACTGACCCTGAGTGGATAAGCGCGTTGTCCATAGATGATTCCGCCGAGGACCTGGCCCGTACGCTGACCGTCACTGCTGACCCAAATCCGGACCCTGAACGCCCCCGGGTAGCCAGCGTCCGCTTCGATTTCAAAGATGGATGGGGAGAGAAACTCTTCCTGACCTTCAACGTCATCCAGCGCTCCTCCCAGGAAAAAATAGGTACCGAAGTCAGTATGGAAGAGCTAAAGTACGAGCGGGTCGAGAGCGGAAAAACCTTCGAAGAGTTCTTGATTGTCAAGGGCATAGTCGTCAGTGACAAGACTTGGCGCAACTGCGGCGACAACGAGCAGGTGACAACGTCCCAGATTGATTATTCCCTGGACCAGAGGACCATCTATCTGGAAAGCCTGGACGGGAAGCAGGGCATATGCCTTGTCGCGAGCACGGAAGAGGACAATGTGACGAGCCTGTACAACAAGGTGGAGGTGTTGCTTTACGGCACAAATCCCGTCCTGTATGATGACCCTTCGTATCTGGTAGTAAACGATGTGACCAGCGCGATGTTCATCAGCAATGAGGCAGGTGAGTCCTATGAGGTGCCCTCCAAGAACAAGTATATCGGTGACCTGACCGATGACGATATCTTCACGCAGGTCACGCTGCGCGACGTGGAGATTCCTGTGCGTAAAGGAAACATTATGCCGGTCAACGAAGGCTATACCCTCTCCTCCGGCGGCAACCGTCTCACCAAATATCCCCGGTTGATCCGGGATATCAACGGAGACGATATGTATATGTATATCAATTCGACCTGCCTGTGGCGTATGCACGGCGACCCTGTCACCCCTGGAGGCCTTCCAGAGACCATTCCGTATGGAAGCGGCAGCATCACCGGCGTGCTGGTACACGAGCGTTTCCCCCGTTTCGAATGGGAGAACGGGGCCGACCCTATGGACCTTGAAGGCAGCCCCACCTTGGGTTATATCGGCAGATACCAGATCCGTCCCCAGCACAAGGGTGACGTGTGGGACAATATGAATATGAGCGTGGAAGATAGTTTCTCCAAACTGCTGTGCGAATACCGTTACTGGCGGCCCGACCGTGAGAGGGGAGTGTGCCTGCCGACCTACGGGAATAACGGCTGGTTCACCCACACCTACCAGACCAAATATACTGGGAATTCTTCATTGAATTATACCCGCAGCGACGGTACCAACCAGCATATGAACGGGGGCTTCACCTACGACTATCTCGGGCCCAAGGGAAAGAGTGAAAAGTATCTCTTCGGCTATCATCCCGGCAACATTAACGGACTGGGTATCCTGATTGACAGGGAGAAGGAGTTCTGGGACGACCAGCTCTCCCAGCAGCTGATGGATTTCACCTCGCTGCCTGTGCCCCAGTGGTGCGGCCCCGGTGCTCTGTCTCCCTTGTGCCAGTACGTCAGAGGTCAGTACAACAACAGTATCAATTACTACTCGGCATCCAATGAGGGCAAGGGGCTGGTGCATCAGGACTCCTTCAGCAGCTTCGCTTCCGGATTCTGGTGGAACGAGATGACGGGCAAGCCCTATGGCTGGCTGCTGAATTTCTCGACCCAGGGGATATCTGCCTCGCATATTTCCCTGCAGATAGCCGTTCTGAATACAGGCCAGTCACTGTATGCACCCCGTTTCTGGAAGCTGGAATGGAACACCACGGACGACCAGAACAGCAGCGGCTGGACGGAAATTGCGCAATACACCGTGCCCGATGTGTCTATCTGGTCCAATACCCTGTATCATTCGATCGTGGGGGCGAAGCATATCAACTTCGAGCTTCCTCTGGAGATTCTCGGGAAGCCCAATGTCTATCTGAGAATGGTACCCACAAGCGACCTCTGCAGCAGCGGGGCGGACTATGCCGACGCCCATCTGGGTGACGGCCCTGATCCTATGCCCAAAGATACTACGCCGGACCAGCTTCACGAAAACTGCATTTCCTATATAGCAATCCGATACAATTGATATGAGAAAACCCGCTTATATATTCTTTGTTCTGCTGGCGGCAGCGTGCGCTAGGGAGGTTCCACTTGAGGATACGCCCGTTGTGGAAGAGCCGTCCGCCCAGGATCAAACGCGAATCCGCACAGGCTTTACGGCCAGCCTCCCCGGTTCCCCGATGCCGCCCACGAAGACCACGCTCGGTCTTGGGGCAGACGGGACCGGAACCATAGTCTGGACCACCGATGATCCTGTGATGGTCTCCAACGGCGCGGAAATGATGACGATGTACATCGAAGAAGGTGGCTCGACAACGGCCGGTCTGTATGGCAAGTCGGACCTGTTCGACGGTACGGATTTTTATGCCGTTTACCCCGCCAGCTTGCACGCATCCTATGCGGAAGGGGTCTTTACGGCTGATATCCCTGTGCAGCAGCAATATGTCTCCGGAGGATTTGCCACCGAGACTTTCCCTATGGTCGCCATCTGTGACGAGAACCGCAACTTTGCCTTCCGCAATGCTGCGTCACTGCTGGCGCTTTTCCCTTCCGCGTATGACGAGTCCCTTGTCGGAGAAGCGCTGGCCTCGATTTCCATTTCGGCGGACCAGGGTATTGCTGGCACGATTTCCGTGATTTATGAGCGAGGCAAGGAACCTGTCGTGGAGTGTGACGGGACGACTTCCGTCACTATCAGCGGAGCCGGTATGCGCTTCGGCGACCCTGTCTATGTGGTGGTTGCGCCCGGCCATTATACCGGTGTGACCGTGCGTATTTCCCTTCAGAACGGCCTGTTCTTCAAGACCGCCTTGGAAGAGCCCGTCGACGTGGAGCGTTCCCGCTGGGCCAGGGTCGATGTCCCGATGGAAGACAGCTTCGAGAGCCTTTCGGTGGACGGCACGGCGAATTGCTATGTCATTACCAGACCTGGTGCCTACACTTTCGACGCGACCGTCCGTGGCAACGGGGTCCCGACCTCCTCTTCCGTCGGTCTGGAAGGGGTGATTGAAGGCGGCGTGTCCGTTTCCGTGTATCACTACGACGGCGATGACTTCATCGAAGGGGATGTCTCCTACGGTGGCGGCAGCATATTCTTCTATACCAAGGACTCCTTCACCTCCGGGACCAAACTGGTCTCTCTGCTGGATGCCGACGGCCGGGTGCTCTGGTCCTGGCATATATGGGCCAATCCTGATATTAGGGACGTTACTTTGTCCAACGGGCAGACCTGGCTGAATATGAACATAGGTGCGCATCAGGAGACTTTCAACAAAAACGGCTACAATGGCTACTACTACCAGTGGGGCCGCAAGGATCCCTTCAACCAGCGGTATTTCCAAGGCAGCGCCGCTTCGGATATGGCGCCGTTCGTTTCGGGCGCCAGCAGGATTGACGGTTCCCTGGAGAATTCCATCCTGAACCCGGAGACCTTCTACGGCAGCTATCACCCTGCGGGCGTTACGGAATTGACGGCCGACTGGAGCACGTACGACGACGAGGTGAAAGTCTATGACTGGTGGAACGTAAATATAACTGCAGACGACCAGAAGGAAGCCCAGGGAGCGAAGACTATGTTTGACCCTTGCCCTGCCGGATACCGCGTTCCGACCTATGCCGAAGTCGAATACCTTCTGACCCTGTCTTCCACTTGGAAAAACGGGGCCAGGGTCGTGGACGGGCAGCTGGTTTTCCCCACCACTTCCTACAGGGCCATAGGCATATACCAGGACTACTGGACCAGTGCCAGGGCATTCTTCTGGACCTCGACACCTTATGATACCGGGGATAAGTTTACGCGCAAGATATATCGTCCCTACTACACCAGCACATCGTCAGGTATGAACGGCAATGCCGTCCGCGCCTGGGGAATCCCTGTGCGTTGCATAAAAGAAGACTCTGAGACTCCGCCGGAGCCTTCAACAGACCCTTCTGAGGAACCGTCAACAGACCCTTCTGAGGAACCGTCAACCGATCCATCCGAGGAGCCATCGGTCGATCCATCCGAGGAGCCGTCGACAGACCCTTCTGAAGAACCGTCAGCCGACCCCAGCTATGATTATTCCGCAGATCCTGAACCTTTCGATCCCGAAGTGTGGGAGTAATAAATAATTGAATATGAAAAAGTTGTTCTTTGCAGTATTGCTGCTTGGCGTGCTGGCCTGTACCAGGGCCCCTGAATATGCATCCAGAGCCGATGCCATAGTAGCCCAGATCCATAATCCTTCTTCTGAATATGTCGTGGTGGCGTGCCACCGGGGCGACTGGCGGAATTATCCTGAGAATTCCATTCCGGCCATAGAGAGCGTCATCCGGATGGGGGCCGATATAGTCGAAATCGATATCCATATGACGGCCGATTCCGTGCTGGTCCTCTGCCACGACGGAACTGTCGACAGGACTACCAATTTCTCCAAGGTGTTCAAGAACGAGCCGGGAAAGAGTTCCAGGATATCCGACCTGACCCTGGCCGAAATAAAGTCCCTCTGCCTCAAGCGCGCCCACGGCGTGGAGATAGATACAATGCGTATGCCTACTCTTGAGGAAGCGCTGCTATGCTGCAAGGACCGTATCTGCGTCAATATTGACAAGGGATATAACTATTACGATGCTGTAAATCGGCTGACAGAGCGCCTGGGTGTTACGGACCAGGTGCTCATCAAAGGCAAAAAGTCCATCGAGGTGGTTGCCGCCCAGGAGGCTCCCTATGAGCATAATGTGATGTATATGCCAATTGTGGACATACAGAAGGAAAAGGGTCGCAAGCTCTTCGATTCTTATCTGGAGCAGGGCGTAGTGCCTCTGGCATATGAAGTCTGCTGGCAGAATAACGACGACGATGCTTTCCCTGAGGCCTGCGCCAAGATACGTGAACAAGGGGCGAAAATATGGGTTAATACCATATGGGCATCCCTTTGCGGAGGCATAGGCAACGATGACGACGCCGCCTTTGAATGCAAGGACCCGGGCGAAGTCTATCAGCAGTATATGGATCAGGGGGTTTCGATGATACAGACCGACAGGCCGGAACTGCTGATCGGGTGGTTGGAAAAGACAGGACATCATACACTTAAATAATTATGGTTCAGAAGAGTACGGATAAAGCATACAAAAGATATCGGATGCAGGCTTTCCTGGCCGCGACATTCGGATATGCACTCTATTATGTCTGTCGCCTGTCGATGGGCGTAATGAAACAGCCGCTGATTGATGCAGGACTTCTGTCAGCGACGCAACTTGGTGTCATCGGGGCCTGCCTGTATTGGACCTATGCGGTAGGAAAACTCGTCAACGGCTTCCTTGCAGACAGCGCCAATATCAAGCGTTTTATGGCGACCGGTATCCTTATATCGGTGGTTATGAACTTTATGATGGGTATCCTGGGCGTTGCCGCGCTGAAAGGAGCGATTGCCAATTCGGCGCTGTTCATCTTTTTCTGCGTATTCTGGGCCTTCAACGGCTGGGCGCAGTCTATGGGTGCGCCGGCGTCGGTGGTGTCCCTGTCCCGTTGGTTCCCGCGTAGTATCAGGGGTACTTATTATGGCATATTCAGCGCTTCCCACAATATAGGCGAAGGATTGTCCTTTATTTTCGTCGGAGCCATAGTGGCGGCCTTCGGATGGAAGTGGGGTTTCTTCGGTGCCGCCTTGGCAGGTGTCGTAGGCCTTGTCCTGGTGCTGCTGTTCTTCCACGATTCGCCTGAGTCAAAGGGGCTTCCTGCATTGGAGGTGCTCTCCGGCGAGAAAACTCAGCAAGAATACGAAGCCGAAAAGGAGAGCTTGCACAATGCCGCCGCCGATGCGAAAAAAGCCGAGAGGGAGCATACCAGGTCGATGCAGAAAGCCGTTATAAAGAATCCCGGCGTCTGGATTCTGGCAGCTGCTTCCTCTTTTATGTATATGAGCCGTTATGCCATAAACGAGTGGGGGACCATATTCCTTCAGGAGGCGAAAGGGTATTCCTTGGCCGAGGCTGCGACAATAATCGGAGTCAATCCCGTGTTCGGGATAATAGGGACGGTGGTCTCCGGATGGCTTTCCGACGTGCTGTTCAAAGGTGACAGGAAATACCCCGCTTTTGTAGCCGGTTTGCTTGAAGCGGTTGCACTGGCGCTTTTCCTTTACGGAGGACCTGCACGCTGGGTCAATATACTGGCAATGGTGCTCTTCGGTATCGCTATCGGCGTCCTTATCAGCTTCCTGGGCGGATTGATGGCTATCGATCTGGTGCCTCGCAAGGCTTCCGGTGCCGCTCTCGGAATAGTGGGTATCGCTTCCTATGCAGCAGCCGGTCTGCAGAATATTGTCACCGGTCTTCTGATGGATGGCGGAACGGCTGAAGCCTCCGTGCACGACTTCACGTATGTGAGTATTTTCTGGCTGGGCTCAGCGATCATATCCTTCCTTCTGCCCATCCTTAACTGGAAAAGAAGGCAGCAGGTGATATCTTGACAGCAGGGGATCTGCCACCTGCAGTAGTTTGTTCTTCAGGAGGGGAGGGTAGTGGGGATGGGAGGACAGCCAGTCGCGCACGATGGCGGCGGCTTCTGGGCTCCTGTGCCCGGCCAGAAGTGCTGACAGCCAGGCCTTTGGGAAGAATATGTCCCCCGTGCGCTGGATCTCCTGGAGCTCATCCAGGGCGGGCACAATGTACCCGAGTGCTTCGGCGCTTCGGAGCGGGTGGTTCAGCAGGGCGAGTGCGTCCTCGGCCCACGGCTCGGTCAGGCGGTTCTCCTTCTCGAGAAGGGCGCTGAACACGGAGTCGCGCACGGCCCGGACTGGACTCGCGGCCGGGACGATGAAGTCGAAACGGGCGAGGCGGTCGGGATGGCCGATGCGGGAGCGCTGGGCGGACACGATGGACTGATATTCCTCAGGATGCCTGATGGCCAGTTCCATAGCGAGATTGGTGTAGTCTTCCTCTGAAAGGGTAAGGCCGGGGAGGGGACTGCACTCCTTCCAGGTGCCGTAGATGATCCTGTCTGCCTCGGGACTTGTGTATATATGCGCAAGGCGGCGGAAGGCCTGGAGGCGGATCTGCCCCTGGATGCCGCTGTCGGAGGCAATGTCCGTCAGCAGCTTTTCGGCTTGCGGTCTCACCTGGGGCTGGTCGGAGGCGATGGAGCCAAGATACTTCATCGCAGCGGAAGCTACGAGCGGGTCCTGCTCCGTGCCGAGCAGGCTGCCTATCGTCCTGGCAAGGACCGTAGGCTCCAGATGGCCGTGGAGCATATTCTCGTAAAGATTCGCAAGGGTAGAGATGCGCTGATGGCCTTTCGGAAGGGATGCAAGCTGCCGTATGGATATATCCAAACCCTTGTCAGTCAAGGGATAATAGCCATATCCCAGGGCGTCGAGGTTCGCCAGGGTGTCGGACTCCGCGTGCTGAGGCATCCCCTTGCCTTCCACCCATTCCCGGCTCCAGGCCGCGAGGTCCGCATCGGTGTGACGGTCCAGGGCGGAGATGAGGTCCGGCCAGGTGGCGTTGGCATACAGGTGGGCGTTCAGGTATTCCTGAAGGCCCTCGCGGAAAGGTTCCGCACCGAGCGTGTCGGCAAGCATACGCATCACCACGGGGGCTTTGTCATATACTATGTTGCCGTATATCAGACCGGCATTGCCGAGATTGTCCAGATGCTGCCGTATGGGCGTCGTGCCGGCCGTGCGGTCTTCGTCGTAAGCGGGGATGTTGAAGGCCTTGAAGTCCTTCAGGCGGTAGTCCGTCTCGGGGAAGAACGGGCGGGTGATCATCGAGGCAAAATGGTTGGCGAAGACTTCCTTGGTCCATACGTCGCCGAACCACTGCATCGTGACCGCATCCCCGAACCATAGATGGGCGGTCTCGTGGGAGAGAAGGTCCATCCGGGCGAGGATTTCCTCGTCGGTGGGGGAGGGCTTGAGGAAGAGTTTGGTGTCGTTGAACAGTATTGCTCCCGGATGCTCCATCCCCCCGAACTGGAAGCCGGGGACTATGACATAGTCATACTTTTGGAAGGGCATAGGGATTCCCGTATAATCCTCCATCCAGTCCAGTGCATACTCTATTTGCCTTTGGATATCAGGAAGTTGCGCAAGCTTTGCGGGGTCGGTCTCGCGGTAATACACCGTCATCGGGGCTTCTCCGCGACAGAATGTGCGCATCTGCCACCTGCCGGCCGTGAACTCGAACAGATAGGTGCTCAGAAGGTCGCTCGGGGCGAAGGATATATGCTTCCTGAGGCCTTCCGTGCTTTCTTTCTGCACCGGGCCGTTCGACACGGCGACCCAGTCGGCGGGGATGTCCAGGTCGAGCACATACCGGGCCTTGAGGTCCGGCTGGTCGAAGCAGGGGAACACCGTCCTGGCCCTCTCGGGCACCAGCAGGGAGTAGAGGTAGTCCGCGTGCCTGTTGAGGGAGGCGTCTTCGGGAGTGAAGGATATGCTAACCGTGTTGACCCCCTTGCGCAGGGCCTTCCGCGGCAGGACAATATGCTCCTGCCGGCAGTCGGGGATCATATCCTTCCCGTTGATGCTCAGGGATTTGACGCTGCTCTCAGCCTGGCGGAAATCCACCTGGACAGGCATCTTCCCGCTCAGGGTAAAGCTGATCGTCACGCTGCCCTGGCAAGGTTCCTGGAGTCCTTCCGGGATTCGGAACGATAAACCGTAGGTTACCTCCGAAATGACCTCGCGCCTTTGCTGCGCGAGCTCCCAGCTGACTCCGCTCTCCACCTTCGGCCCGCTGCAGGAGGCAGCGAGGACGATTGCCAGAAGCGGCGTGACGATCCGTTTCATAAGCCTTAGGCCAGGGCCTTCAGCACTGCGTCGCAGACCTCTCCCACGGTGACGGGAGCGGGAGCTCCGTCGGGAAAGCGCATCTTGAATTTCTCCTCGGTGGCGAGCGACAGAAGCAGCATCGTGAGTGAGTCTATGCCCAGCTCACGCACCAGTTCGGTCTGGAATCCAACGTTGGAGAGGTCGGTGTTGGGGCGAATGGTCCCGATAATCTCTTTCAGGCCTTCGAATATTTCTTCTTTTGTCATACGCGTGCTACTTTCATACTGCCAGTGCGCTTGAAGTCTTCAGTGCGCACGGTAACTTTCCTGATGTGGTGGGTGCTGGGCAGGGTGGCGTTGATCTTGTCTACGAGCTTGTTCATATAGTCCACAACCTCTTCCCAGGGCTTGCCGTCGAATGCCGGCATGAAGGGCAGGATCTCAACTGCGATCACGCGGGCGCCGTTCATATCGTCTTCCTTTACCATAGCGTCGCGCACGCAAGGGTCGGCATAGAAGGGCTCTTCCAGGCTCTCGGGGCTTACGTTTTCGCCGTTGGAAAGGATGATGAGGTTCTTGATGCGGCCGGTGATGTACAGGAAGCCTTCCTCATCGAAGCGGACAAGGTCTCCAGTGCGGAGCCATCCGTCGGGGGTGAGAGCCTCTGCCGTCTTTTCGGGATCCTTGTAGTAGCCGGAGAAGACGTTGTCGCCCTTGACCCACAGTTCGCCGTCCACGACCTTGGTCTCCTGACCGGGGTAGATGCGTCCGATGGAAGTGGGCTTCTCGACTGCGTTGGCATTTGCCGAGGTGAGGTTGGCGGTTTCCGTGAGGCCGTAGCCGAAGCAGAATTCGACGCCGAGTTTGGTGAATATGTCCACCAGGCGCGGAGGAACGTTCGCTGCGCCGGAGATAATCATACGGAGCTGGCCGCCAAGGAACTGGGGACCATACATCTTCACCAGGCCGCTCAAGATGTCGCATATGCCGGGAACTATGACAAGGATGGTGGGCTTGAGCACAGGCAGTTTGCCGATGGTGGCCTTCATATCCTCGCAGGTGTAGATGAGGTTGCCGGTGTAGAAGCAGCCCATCGTGCCGGCGATCAGGCCGAACACGTGGCTCAGGGGCAGGATGGCGATATAACGGTGGACGCCGATGACCTTGCCGGGCTTGAATATGGCGTTGAAGTTGCCGCGCATCAGGGCACGGTGGCTCAGGACTGCGCCCTTGGGCTGTCCGGTGGTGCCGCCGGTGAAGAATATGGCTGCGGGGCTGTCCGGGTCTATGTCGGCTGCGGGAGCGCCTTCCTCGGCAATAGATGCTGCGGGAAGGACTTTCACGCCCTGGAGCTTTGCGGTCAGGGGCATGAATTCTTCGCGGACGAATATGGCTGCTATGTCAAACTTCATGCAGGAGCCGACCACGGCCATTTCCGGCAGGGCGGAAGGGAAGTTCATCGCTACATAGCCGGCGCTGGTGACAGCGAGGAAAAGCTCGATGGCGTCCTGGCTGTTGCGGTCGAAAATGGCGATATGGGCTCCCTTGGGAAGGCCGAGGCCGAGGATGAAAGCGCGGCGGCGGGCCACACGCTCTCCCAGTTCCTTATATGTAATGGTGTTCACCGTGTCGGACAGGGCCGGCATATCGGCGTACTGAGTGGTAAACCAGTTTACGAATTCTCCCATCGTGGGAAGGTAGGGCAGCCTTGCCAGCTCTTCGCTGGGCAGCATGCTGTTGAAATACTCTGTGTTTGTCATTATATTGAGACTTAGATTGATTTTACATATGAACGGCGACGCTGGTAGGGCTGGGGATTATAGTCTCCGAAAAGGCTCTGGACCTTGTGGTTATTCTCCAGCTGGGGGTTGAGCAGCATCCGCTTGATGCCAAGCTTGATGAAGTTCTCGTGGAGGTGCTTGAACATAAGCAGGGCAGCGCCTTTGGCCTGATATTCAGGAAGGACGCCTATCAGGAGGCCTTCTGCAATATGGTTTTTCTTGGCGTTGAGCTGAGGCAGGATATGCAGCCAGCCAAACGGAAATATGCGGCCCTTGGCCTTGCGGACGCCGGCGCTGATGTGGGGCATCGTCACCGTGAAGGCGACCAGTTTGTCTTCGTCGTTCACCACGAAGGCGACCATATCCTTGTTCAGGACGGGGACATACTGCTTGACGTAGCCGTCTATCTGCTTCTCGGTCAGTTTGCTGTATTCGTACAGCCCGGCGAAGGCGTCGTTCAGCACGTGGAACATCTCCCTGCCGCGCCTGGCCATCTTCTTGAGGCTGTTTGCGTGGTACAGATGCACTCCGTAGCGTTTTTCCACCAGGTCGGCATATTGCATCATCGGCGGGAGGGTGTCGGTGAATTCGATGAAGCGCTGGGTCCAGTCCGCGTCTTTGGAGAATCCCATACGTTCAAGATATTCGCCGTAGTAGGGGTAATTGTATATTACCGTGAAAGGACTCTCGTTTTCGAATCCTTCGACCAGCAGGCCTTCGCGGTCCATATCGGTGAAGCCAAGGGGGCCTTTGATCTTCTGCGCGCCGCGTTCCTTGCCCCACTCTATAACCTTGTCTACCAGGGCTTTGGCTACTTCGAAGTCTTCGATGAAGTCTATCCAGCCGAAGCGGACGGTGTTTTCGTTCCACTTCTTATTGGCGTTGTGATTGATGATCGCTGCGATGCGGCCGACGACCTTTTCGCCCTGCAGGGCAAGGAACAACTCCCTGTCGCAGAATTCGAGTGAAGGGTTGTCAGGGCCAAGTGACTTGTATTCGTCGTCCTCGAAAGAGGGCACCCATTTGTCGCAGTCTTTGTAGAGCTCCAACGGAAAATCAATGAACTGCCGGAGCATTCTTTTCCCCTGCACGGGGACAATGGTAGGTTTTAGCATCAGTTTAGTTTTAATGCACAAAGGTACGCCCTTTTCCTCGAAATGCAAAATAAAAGTTCATTCCGGGCGCCTCCCTGCCATCCTGAGGCACCCTTTCTGTCTTCCTGAGGCACCCTTTCTGTCATCCTGAGGCGAAGCCGGCCCAAACAGGTGCATTCCCCGTGCCAAAGGAGGTGTCACGCTTATACCTTCAATCTCCTGTGAAGAAGATCGATATACGATGTTTTGAGTTCATCAGAAAGGAACGAGCACTGAATCTCTTCTTCAAACTTGGGAAGGAGATTCACATACTTCTTCTTGACACGGTCAAATACTATTTCAGGAACGCCGCATGTTCTGTATGCAGCCTTAAAGTCAGCATCATTAATACGCTTCTTTTTCCCATTCAGATTAAGTGCCAGCTCTTCGTCATCGTCAGGATTGCACAATACGGCGTTCAGCAGGTCGTAGGCCGGAGTGAGAACGGGTTCGTCCGCAGGAGAATACAAGGAGAAGTTCTTCAGGTGCATATCGTTGTTCCCAGTTATCCAGGAGAAAAACACCAGTTCCAGGAAATCCACCATATCCAACTGGGCAGAGGTCGAATATTTCCGGATGGCCTTGCCTATCTGCTCGTAGGAGCTACGATACTTGTGCTCGGTCTGACGTTCCGTTAGTTGGCACATATCTTCCATTGCAATCTTCTCCCCATCAATCTT
>JAEEGL015425709.1_pt1 | contig 54040 bp, 41 predicted proteins | sample 9134231 | NCBI WGS metagenome assembly JAEEGL01 (sample SAMN16246548, study PRJNA631951) | gut metagenome | biome: gut microbiome; feature: rumen; material: fiber-attached | host: Bos | place: Iran: Karaj | collected 2018-10 | reverse complement strand
GAACACTAAAATCAAAGCGTTCAGGGCTCAACTTAGAGGTATTATTGACTTGAAGTTCTTTCTCTTCAGACTAACACGAATCTATGCGTAAATCAACATCTTACTTTCAATCTGTAAACACGGACATTATCCGGTGAGCCCTGTTTGGGACAAAGACCAGGCATCAATGACCTGACAGTCAGCAACTTACACGGCATCAGAGAATAACGCCGCTGCCGAGCATTTCGTCACCGGAGTACCAGACCGCGAACTGGCCGGGGGTGATTCCTCTCTGCGGAGCGTCAAACAAAATATAAAGAGCATTCTCCCGCATCAGGAGAGTCGCGCTCTGAAGAGGCTGGCGATAGCGGATCCTGACACGGTAGCGGCGCTGCTCGCCGGGAGCCATCTTGAGACTGTCCCTGAACCAGTGGATCTCGTCCGGGGCGATGGCAAGGCAGAAGCGGCTCAGGCCTTTGTGATGATGGCCCTCGCCGACATAGACTATGTTCTTTGCGGTATCGGTGGATATCACGAAGACAGGCTCCGCGTGTCCTCCTACGCCAAGGCCCTTGCGCTGCCCTACGGTATAGAACTGAGCGCCTTCGTGACGACCGGCAATCACGCCGTAAGGGTTTGATTTATAACGTGTCTTCTTAATATGTTTCTTGCCGCTGCGATAGACTTCCGTCTCGAAACGGATATCGTAGGAAAGTGGCGCGCAGAGGTGCTCGAGAATGGAGGTGTCAAGCGAGGCAAGAGCCTCTTCCCGATACGGACACTCGCCCAGGGGAGCGCCGTCTGAAGTCAGGATTTTCTCTTCCGGAGCATAGCGCACTGTCTGTTCAAGGCTGACGCCTTCCTTAAGCAGGCCGCGGAGGGTATCCTGCTGGAAACGGTACAATGGATCATCGGCGTACCAGGCGTCGAAAACCTCGACAATATCGCCTTCCACCGATGTGAGTTTCTGCTTCAGGAAAGTCGGAAGGTCTACTTTACCGACAAAACAGATGCCCTGTGAATCTTTTTTTTCGGCTGAGGGCAAATCCGCTTCGTGCGCGATGCGGCGCACTTCCCGCTTCGGCAGTTCGCCGATGGGGAAAAGCGCCCGGGAAAGCTGCTCCTGGCTAAGCTGGCAGAGGAAATAGCTCTGGTCTTTGTTCGGGTCTGCTCCCTCGAAAATCCGGCAAGTCCCGTCCGGGAGCACTTCCTTGCGGCAATAATGGCCGGTGGCCACATAGTCCGCGCCCATCTTTGAAGCGACTCTCAGAAAAGCGTCGAACTTGATTTCCCGATTGCAGAGCACGTCCGGATTGGGAGTGCGGCCCTTGGAATATTCGTCGAACATATAGTCCACGACCTTCTGCCTGTACTCCTTCGACAGGTCCACGAAGTAGAATGGGATGCCTATCTTGCGTGCGACCATCTCAGCCACAAAACGGTCTTCCTCCCATTCGCAGTCCCCGTGCAAGGTCGCGTCCGCCTCGTGCCAGTTCTGCATAAACATAGCAAAGACGTCATAGCCCTGCTGTTTGAGAAGCAGGGCCGCGACTGAAGAATCCACGCCGCCCGAAAGGCCGACACAGACACGGATTTTTGCATTTTTACTCTCGGAAAGCTCCATTTTGTCTGTTTTTCCCCTGCAAAAGTAACACTTTTCAAATTTATTTCCTATCTTGCAGGACTTTAGAACGCTAAAACTACTGTTTATGAAAGACAGGCACCTGTCAATCGACTATATCGAGTATTCCTCCGTCAGCGAGATGGAGCCTCTCGATCAGGAACTGGTCCAAGCCGCAATCGAGGCGCAGAAGGGTTCCTATTCTCCTTATTCCCAGTTCCAGGTAGGCGCCGCCCTGCGTCTTGAAAACGGGCTGATAATCAAGGGAGCCAATCAGGAGAATGTCGCCTACCCTTCAGGCCTGTGCGCAGAACGGACCGCAATGTTCGCCGCGAGCGCCAATTATCCCGACATCGCTTTCGATACGCTCGCCGTAGTCGGTGCGGACCATTGGGTTATCTGCGAAAGCCCGGCGACTCCCTGCGGAGCCTGCCGTCAGGTTATGGCCGAATACCAGAAAAAGTTCGGGAAAGAGCTGAAGATTATCCTCATCGGAAGCAAGCGTCTGTACAAGTTTTCCAAGGTTGATGACATCCTACCCTTCATCTTCGACAGTTTGAAAGTTTAGAAAAAAGTATTACCTTTGCAGCGGGAAAGTCTTGCACGACCAGCTCCCTCTGAAGTCCCCCAGGACAGGAATGTAGCAAGGGTAGGAGGTCGTAGCGGTGCGATGCAAGTAGCTTTCCCTTTTTTTGTTTTTCGAATGAAAGCCATCTATACCATCACTTCCTCGCTTCACGACGAGAATGCGGTCTCCGCAATTTCGGACGCCTTTTTGAAAGAGATTTTCCCGGACGGGAACTTCCTTTTCAGAGGCAGCGACTTTTCTGATTTCGGCTCATCGGAACTAAGTCTGATTTATATCCGCACAGGCGGCGCGGAAGGCATTTTCCGCAGCCTTCTCCCCGAGATGCTCGCCCGCGGGACAGAACGCTACTATCTGCTGACTTCCGGCAAGAGCAATTCTCTGGCCGCCTCTCTGGAGATCCTCTCTTATCTCCGTCAGCAGGGGCTCAAGGGCGAGGTCCTGCACGGACCGGCAGATTACTTAAGGAAACGTATCGCCATCTTGGAGAAGGCATCCGAGGCAAGGCTGAAACTCAAGGACGCGCGACTCGGAGTCATCGGACAACCATCAGACTGGCTGATTTCATCCCACGCCGACCCTATGGCCGTAATGGACAAACTTGGGATGCGTCTTGTCGAAATTCCGATGGAAGAACTGCTGCAGGAAATAGGACTTGCCGAAGGAGAGCCGGCTCCTGGAGAAGTGGAGATGGCGCCGTCTGTCCGGGCGGCCTATCCCGGGGCTGTCAAAATATACAAGGCACTTCGCGCACTGGTGGAACGCTACCAGCTTAAAGCCTTCACTCTCAGGTGCTTCGACCTTCTTAGCGAAGTCGGGAACACCGGCTGCCTCGCCCTTGCAAGTTTCAACTCGGAGGGCATTCCAGCCGCCTGCGAGGGGGATGTTCCGGCTTTGCTGTCAATGATCTGCGCCGAGGCTCTGACCGGCTGCCCGGGTTTCCAGGCCAATCCTGCCAGAATCGACGTTGAAAGCGGGGAGATGCTCTTTGCCCATTGCACCATACCTTTCTCAATGGTAACAAACTGGCAGTACGACACTCATTTCGAGTCCGGCATAGGGGTCGGGATCCACGGACACTTCCCTGAGGGTCCGGTCACTGTTTTCAAGCTTTCAGGAAATTTGAAACGGCATTTCGCGGCGGAAGGAGAACTGCTTGGCAACCAGTACGAGGATAATCTGTGCCGCACACAAGTTCTCCTCCGGCTCTCCCCCACCGATGCCCGTTATTTCCTTTCAGATCCAATAGGCAATCACCATATCATCCTCCCGGGCCACTGCAAAGCCCTCCTGGAAGAGTTCCTTTCTTAGGCTTTGAAATCGGGCTCGGTTTTCCCGCTCTCAGAGTGGCGGTTTAGCCTGCCGTATGTAGGCCGGGATCAAAGCGGGCAGAGGCAAGCGGCAGGGGCGGCGCCTGAGGGGCCTGCCGCGTCGACAGCTGGAGTGTACTCAGCGGGCGATTTGACGTCAACGCGGACAAGGGAAAGGACATCTGCAACATCAGAGAGGCCTACATTGCCGAAATGCGTCGCAGATGTAACAACCTTTGGCACACCTGCAACACCTTCGGGCACATAAACACAAAAGACACCACAATACCGTGGGCCAGCAGCCCGAAGGGCAGCACTTGGAAAGAGGAAACAAAAAAACGGACGGCCCCGATCGGGAGTCGTCCGTTTTTTAACCTTATGGCCGGAGAAATTATTTCTTGCGGCTCTTGTATCTCTGATAGAACATATCGACACGGCCGGCGGTATCCACGAGCTTCACCTTTCCGGTATAGAACGGATGGGAAGTGTTGGAAATTTCCAGCTTCACCAGCGGGTACTGAACGCCTTCGACCTCGATGGTCTCCTTTGAAGGGGCGCAGGAGCGAGTGATGAAAATGGTGTCGTTCGACATATCCTTGAAAGCTACAAGACGGTAGGTTTCGGGATGAATTCCAGTTTTCATTTTACGTAAAAAATAATTGTTAACAATTTTGGACCGCAAAGATAGTGATTCTCTTTCTGAATTCCAAATTATTTCATACGATATGGCTGGTCATCGTAGAGAAGATAGCGTTTGGCCTTGCGAATCCACTTCTGCTCTTCCAGTTTGACGTGCTCCTTGACCACATCGAAAGGAATGCGCCCGCGCAGATATTCTTCCATCACCGGGTCGGCAAGCTTTGTCCAGAACGCATCCTCGAACTCAAAGGCGGAATAATGGTCCGTGAACCAGCGCATCAGCTGAAGCGTGTGCAGCAGACTGTGATACTCCTCCCCGGGAGTCAGCATAATCTGGAAACCGAAACACCACTCACCAGCATAGCGGCCGGCGGCCGGGGTAAAGGAACAGGGTCTCAGGAGAGCCCCCTCCGCTCCCGGAAGGTCCGCCGGAAGCCCCGGTTTCACGAAAGGAGCGCCGATGAATTCGTATGGACGTGCCGTACCGATACCGGGCGTGACGCTGGTGTTGTTCCACAGTCCCCCGCCGCTGTAAAGGTATGAGCTGAACAGGCCGGGAATATCCGAGGCAGGGGCGATTGTCCAGGGCAGGAGCTGCCGGTTGGTGTCGGTCGCCATTGCGGAAATGACGTGGAGCGGGAACTTCGCAGATATCTCGCTATAATAGAGATTGCAGAGTTCTCCGAGCGTAAGTCCGTGACGGTGAGCCACTTTAGGAACATACATTTCTCCTGCGACCGCAGGGATCGACCCCTCGACCACCCGTCCGGAAGGATTGATATGATCCACGATGTAGAGAGACGGGGCATCATCTCCGAGGAGCCTCAGCACCTCCATCAGGGCCATCACGTCCTTGGAGTAGTTGAAATAGCGGACCCCCACGTCCTGGATTTCGACAACCACGGCATCCAGGTCCTGAAGCGTCGACGCATCGAATTCTATATGGTTCGTTCCCGGGGTCCATTCCGCCTCGCGTGGATTGAAAACGACGGAAAGGTTGCCCCGCTCCCGGAAAATGTCATACATCCAGCGGCCACGTCCAGTGTCCCAGCAGTTCTGGGTACAGAAACAACCGACCTTGCCATAGAGCAAAGCCTTGTCCAACTGGTCCTCCAGCGGAGTAGTCCTGAAAGAAAACATCTATCCGATTATTTTCTTCGCAACCGCGATAACCTCGGCGGCAAGAGCCTCGGCGCGAGGCATACTCGAAGCCTCGGAATAGATACGGATGATCGGCTCGGTGTTGGACTTGCGCAGATGGACCCATTCCTTCCTGGCCTCGAAGATTATCTTGACGCCGTCGATGTCGTTGATCTCCTCCTTGGCATAGACCTTCTTGAGTTCGGAAAGGATCTTTTCGATAAGTGCGGAGTCACTTAGCTGTATCTTGTTCTTGGCAATGAAATACTGCGGATATGTCTTTTTCAACTCGCTGACCTTCATTTTCTTATGGGCCAGATTCGAGAGGAAGAGCGCAACCCCGACCATAGCGTCGCGTCCCGCGTGAATTGCAGGATAGATGACCCCTCCGTTGCCTTCGCCGCCGATCAGGGCGCCGACCTCGTGCATCTTGGTCGTCACATTGACCTCGCCGACCGCGGAAGCATAATACTTGCCGCCGTGGGCCTCGGTCACATCTCTAAGGGCTCTGGTCGAAGACAGGTTGGAGACGGTTGCAATGGGCTTTCCTTCCTTCTCAGCGAGGGAACACAGATAGTCGGCGACGCTCACGAGGGTATATTCCTCAACGAAAGGTTCCCCGTCCTCGCAGATAAACGCAAGACGGTCCACGTCGGGGTCCACGCTGACGCCAAGATCCGCCTTCTTCTTTACGACTGTCTGGCATAGGTCCACCAGATTCGCAGGCAGAGGTTCGGGATTGTGGGCGAAGTCTCCCGTAGGATTGCAATTCAACTCTATACACTTGACGCCCAGGCGTTTAAGCAGGCGCGGCATAATGATTCCGCCTACAGAATTGATGGCATCCACTACCACGGTGAATTTCGCAGCCTTGACAGCCTCGACGTCCACGGCGGGAAGAGCCAGGACAGCGTCCAGATGCTTGTCTGTGAAATCCTCTTCGCTGATGGATCCGAGGTCGTCAACCTCGGCAAAACTGAAATCCTCCTTTTCGGCGAGGTCAAGCACCGCCTGACCCTCGACGGCCGTAAGGAATTCGCCCTTGTCATTGAGGAGTTTAAGGGCGTTCCACTGGCGCGGATTGTGGCTGGCAGTCAGGATGATACCGCCGTCGGCATTGGCGAAAAGGACGGCCATTTCGGTCGTAGGAGTGGAGGCGAAACCGCACTTCACCACATCGATTCCGCAACCGACCAGAGTGCCGACCACAAGCTGTTCGACCATATCGCCTGACAGGCGGGCGTCCTTGCCGACGACAATCTTGTAACGCTCGCCGTTGGGAGCGGGCTTTCTGCTGGGAAGAGTTGCAGCATAGGCCGCAGTGAACTTGACGACATCAATTGGAGTCAGAGCGTTTCCGGGGGCGCCGCCAATGGTGCCGCGAATTCCGGAGATGGATTTTATAAGTGTCATATAATCAGGTGTTTATTCTTCTGTGCTTTTCATCCAGCGATCGAGCCAGTCAAAGTAGCTGCGATGCCAGTAAAGGGCGTTCTGAGGCTTGAGAATCCAGTGATTCTCGCCCGGGAACACAATAAGTTTCGAGGGGACGCCCATCATCTGGGCGGCGTTGAAAGCGGCCATTCCCTCATCGTAAGGGACACGGAAGTCCATACCGCCGTGGATGCACAGAATAGGAGTATGCCAGTTCTGGACGAGGGTATGGGGGGAATTGCTGTAGTGCCTTACGGCCTTGGGGGCCTTGGACCAGGGAGATCCGCCCTGACGCATTCCACCGAAGGTCTCGCCGTCTCCGCGCGGACCAGTCTCATCGGGAGTATAAGCATATTCGTGCAGACCGCCGTTATCCCAGTTGGGGAACCACATTTCTTCCGTGGTCATATACATATGCTCCTCGTTGAAAATGCCGGCGTGGGCGATGAAACAGTCGTACACGTCCCCGTGGATGCCGGCCAGGTAATAGACACTGTAACCGCCGTAGGATGCACCGCAGGCCGCCACTCCGCTGATATATGGTTCTTCCTTGATGGCCTTGGCCGCACTGAGGTAGTCCTGCATATTGAGGCCGATGTAATCGCCGGAAATCTCCTCGCACCACTCCTGCCCGAAAGCTGTCGTACCGCGACGGTTTGGAAGGACGACCACATAGCCCTGATGGGCCATCAAAAGATAGTTCCATCTGTATGACCATCCCTGGGAAAGTGTTCCCTGAGGGCCGCCAAGGCAGATTTCTATGGCCGGATAGTCCTTGGTCCTGTCGAATTTCGGCGGATAGAGGACCCAGGTCAGCATATCCTTTCCGTCGACGGTCTTGACCATCCTGGCCTCGGTTTCGTGCTTGTCCAACTGGGAAAGGATGTGCTCGTTCTCGAAGGTCAACTGGTTCACTGCGTTGTCGTTGACCGCGACTATTTCCGTGGGGAAATCCATCGAACAGTAGGTCGTCAGCAGAGTGCCGTCCTGAAGTATGGCAAAGGGCGAGGCGAAATCGAACCAGAGATTGTCGGCGGTCAGGCGGAACAGCGCGGTCTCCGGGTCTGCCACTATGGAGAAGATGCCCTGGACTCCTTCAGCCAATGCATTGAAGTACAGAGATTTGCTGTCAGCCGCCCAAAGGGGTCCGTCGGCATTGTAGGGGAAATCGGAAGTCAGGTCTACGATGTTTTCAATTACTGGATTGGCAGCCTGGCCGTCCTCTGAATCCTGATATAATACATCTGCCATCAGAAGGCGGACCTTGTCTGCCTCGTAACCGTCCCTTTCCATCGAAAGCCAGGCAAGACGCTTCCCGTCCGGGCTCCATACGGGGTTGGTATCATAGCCTCCGCCAAGCGTGACCTGAGTAGTTTCTCCGGTCAGAGGGCAGAATATAAATATCTCTGTATCAGTCGAGAAAGCATATTCCTTCCCGACGAGTTTCTTACAGGAATAAGCGATATATCGCCCGTCCGGGCTCCAGCAGAGCTGCTCTACGCCTCCGAATGGACCGTTCGGAAGCTGGAAGAGGACGTCCTCTCCGCCGAGTATGTCCAGGCCATCCCTTATTATCCCATTTCCAAGAGGGGCTACGAAACTGTGATTGATTTCGGTCACCCAATGGTCCCAGTGACGGTACATCAGGTCCTCGGTCGCGTAGGCCTCGGCCTTGTCCAGGGCAGGGTCAGTATCTGAAGGGACCTCGACGGCGCTGTGGACAGTGGACACAAATATCAGCTGAGAGCCGTCCGGAGACAGGAGGAATTCCTCTATTCCTGCAGGGACATCACTGATTTTCAGTCTCTTGCCGAGTTTGCCATCTTTGTAAGAGGCTTTGTAAAGCTGGGACTCCTTAAGGAAATAGATTGCCTTTCCATCCGGGGCCCATCTGGCATTGGAGATACTCTTCCCGTCCTTGGTAAGAGCTGTCGGAGTGCCGCCGCTGACCGGAATGGTATAGAGATTCCGAACACTGCGGTTGGCTGAAATATCCGTATAGGACACACCATATAAGATGGTTTTGCCGTCCGGGGACAGCTGTGGGTCGGAAAGGCGCCCCAGCGAAAGGAGCACTTCCGGGCTCATATGACCGTCGGCAATCTGAATTGTGGACGGTCCGATATAATCTTTCTGCGGTTTCATTTCCGGACTGCTGCAGGCGATGGTCGCAACGGCGGCCAAGGCTGAGATAAAGAATTTGTTATTCATAACTTGCAAATATAATCAATTTCCGCGATATAACTTCAGGGCCTGCTCCAGGCGAGCGGCGACTTCCTCTCGCAGAGACTGAGGAGAAAGGACCTCCAGTGCGGCACCGTGGCGGCACAGTTCCATTATGAAGTTTGGATTCGGAATCAGGCGCAGGGCAAAATAGACCGAGTCCCCGTCTTCCTTTTCGACTATCTGGGATGGGTGAAGCGGAAGGTCCTTCATATATGCCGCCTCGCGGCGTGTCGCCTTCAGTCGCACAAGGACAGGTTTTTCACCTTCCGGAGGATAAATGCCATAGCTGTCGGCGAACAGACGGTCCACGTCGAAATCCTTGGGAAGAGAGAACTGTTCCGACCCGGCCCTAAGTTCCACGATACGGTCCATAGCATAGACCCGGACTGCCCCGGCCTCTTCGTTGTAAGCAACTACATACCAGCGTTTTGCAAACTCCTTGACTGCATAAGGATGGACGTGCCTGAGATCAGTTCCGGGACTCAGGTATTTGCGGTAATGGAGTTCAAGGACGCGGTCCTCTAGCATAGCCTGCATCACAATGGTCAACCATCTGTGACCGGATGGAATGTCCTCCACGGAAACCCGGCCGCTCAAGCGCTCCTTGCCGAGCGTCAGAAGACTGTTCACAGTGAAGGTATTGACCAGCCAATCCACGCTCTGACGCTTGTCCACGGCACTTTCGCCGGCGTCGATGTAATAGCAGTTGGTGGAGCGGTCGCACTCGATCTCTATACCGAAAACCTCGGCAATGCTCTCACGGTGATTGTTGAAGGAGCGACGTGGATACGTCCTGGCCCCGTAGCGCGAGCACCAGCGGCGCTCGATCTCCGCATAACTCAGTCCCCTCGGCCCCGCGTCCACGAAGCACTGAATCAAAAAAAGATATTTGTCAATCAGTTCCGATACCATAACGATTGACAAATATACTTATTTATTGTTGAATCGCCGCGCGTTTCGGAACGGGAAACGACCTTCCGTGCCCGTTTTGGCCGGTTTTTGGGCACCGAGGGCCGGGCGGCCGCGGGCCGAATGGTGGAGCCGAGGGGCACATATCAGAAAAAACCGAGGGGATAGAGGGAGTGTGCCTTACGGCGAGAGCCTTAGCTCACATACATATGGTTCCCTATAACCAGCGGTAGTGGCTTCGGACTCTCTCAACTTTGCCATTTCGGACACGTGTATATGCACGTACCTTGACAAGCCTCACAACATCCACACTAATGGTGGTGAGTACGAAGGATAGATATGTTCTCATAATAATGACGATAGATTCTTGTAGAGTGAGAGAACAATCGGGCTTACGTTACGGTACCTCCCCTCGGTAGGCTATTATGCTTTTTGAAAAAACAGACATCCATTTAGGGCTAGATGTCTGTTAAAAGAGAACTCTACAAGAGTTGTTCTATCGTGTTACAAAGGTAATGAAAAAATTCATTTCGCCAAAAAATTTCTGTTTCTTGACCGCTTTTTCATCAAAAGAATCAATCCGACCTTTTAATTATGGCAAATACGCCACAATAAAGAATCAATCCGGATTTAACAGGTTTTTAAAAAAAGTAATGAAATGACTGGTCCGTACCCGAAGGAGCCTGTTTTGGGGCATGCGAAAGCAAGTGGTCATTCGGAAACAGAAATGATCCAGTTAGAGAATCATGGATATATTCCTTTCTCTATTTCATTATTCAAGTCGTTCTAGTATACAAAACCAACCAGAGATTTCATGCCTTCCCATCATCAAAACACATTAGACGAAATATAAAGGAGGACTTCACCACTAGAATTTATCAAACCATAATAATCATCACATTCATACAGTGCCACATCTTCAATAAAGTCACTTCTCAGTTTTCCGGTTTCCGTTACGTCTAGTTTAACAGTCCCATCGGGATAGCAGACAACATTGTTAATAACGAACGTGTTACTTTTCTCATCATACTTAATACCCCCCGTTTGCATATAATACCAGAGCGACAATAAGCCTAACGAGACTGGTAATGGACGAACATATTCAAATTTTGTATTAATCACATAATTATCCCTTACCCCCTTAAGTTGCTGTGGCGCCGTATCAACTAGAGCAAATCCATTAAAGAATCTGGTGGCACATTCATATTCTTCAGACACAACATTTGCAGTTTTATCTATGTAAACATATTTTCCATTCTTTTTTTTGACAGGGGCATAACCATTATGAAAATCGCCAGGTTCTTCGCTAAACAATGGTTTAATTACTTCTTTTCCACTCGTATCAATAAAACCCCAATATCCACCATATAATCCTTCCGATTTTGACTTAAAGGCTGCAAGTCCATCACTGAATCCGTGTACAGCCTCATATTGGGCTGGAATAACAGTTTTTCCCGCCGCATTGATAAAACCTATCAACCCCTTGCCGGGAAATTCAACTGGCCTCAAACCATCACTTAAAGGAGCTACACACCAGTGATTAAACCGCCAAAAAGAATCGCCTGAATATGAAAGGTTTGCGCACACTTGATCACCATCCTCATTTATATAAACTATTCTTTCTCCTCCCTTGTTGTTTTTAATCACTAAAAAGGCTAGCCCATCCACAAAATGCGCAGATATATCTCTCCCATTTGGAAACTCTTTCACAACACCTCCTTTTACATTAATAATGGCGGGATGCCCATTTGCAAGAATAGCAGTTGCGACTTTTCCTCCATAGAAAGATGGAATATTAACTTCAGGACTGGAAAGAAGCCTCTCAACCTTCGTTTTTAGTCTTCCTTTTCCTATGATATCCCCCTTAACATCTACGATATAAGATGTATTATCTCGACTATCCGTCGCCACAAAAACGCCACCAACGCAATTCCCAATATCTTCGATAGGGAAATGATAATTAGCGCTGAACACCTTGCTGTTTTCAGTCATATGCACATGATTCTGCTGCGCCGTCATTATTCCGTCACATAGGGGGAGAAACAAAGCAGCAAGAAAAAAACCACGAAAGATGATATTCATAATAAAGAATTGTTATAATAATATCGTTAATCAACTACAAACATATCATTTTTTTTAGACAAATAAAATATTGGTAGCAAATTTCGTCCAAAAGATGCCATTTTGTGGCTCCTCGTGACAAGATTACAAGCAAAGCCGTGATAAGTATCTGTGTTGTTTCTGTCGTTTTATTTGTTTCACCCGGTTTTCGGGTACCGAGAAGGTGTTTTTGAACTGCGCCGTCCGTGCCCGTTTCAGCCGGTTTTTGGGCACGGATGGCCGGGCGGCCGCGGGCCGAATGGTGGAGCCGAGGGTACATATCCCCGGAGGCATTTTCGCCGACGGGCGATATGTACCCGAAGGCGCGAAGGAAAAGGCCGCAGGCCGAATGGTGGGCTCAGAACGCTTCGAAACTATATGGTCGCTCACAGCTGAACAAGGAACCGTTTCATAGAGACTGAGCGATGGCGTGCTCTATGCCGCGGAGTTCTGCGAGGGAACGCAAGCGACCGTAGCAGGAGTAGCCGGGGTTGGATTTTTTCTGGAGGTCGTCGCACATCTGGTGTCCGTGGTCAGGACGCAGATAAATACGGAATTTCCGCGTCTGCTCCACTTCCAGCACAGCTTTCATCATCTCATAGACGGGGACGTCGCCTTCCAGGAGGTTGGCCTCGTAGAAGTTGCCGTCAGCGTCGCGCTTGGTGCTTCTGAGATGGACAAAGTCCACCCTGTCGCCGAATTCGCGCATCATAGCCGGGAGGTCGTTGTCGGCGCGGACACCGAAGGAGCCGGTGCAGAGATTGAGGCCGTTTGACGGGTTCGGAACAGCGGCTATGAGCTTGCGGAAATCTTCGGCGGTGGACAGAATTCTTGGAAGGCCGAGTATGGGATAAGGCGGGTCGTCGGGGTGGATAACCATACGGGAGCCGACCTCATCACAGACCGGACAGACCTGCTGCAGGAAGAAGATAAGGTTTGCGCGAAGCTGCTCAGCATCAATGCCCTTGTAGCGGTCGAGGGCCTGCTGGAAATTCTCCAGTGTGAAGCTCTCTTCACTGCCGGGAAGACCGGCTATCATATTGCGGGTCACGAGGGCGACTTCTTCCGGAGACATTGCGGCGAAGCGCTTTTCTGCGCGGGCGATGTCTTCGGCGGAGTATTCGCTGCGGGCGCCGGGGCGCTTTAGGATGCAGATATCGAAGGCAAGGAAAGCGTCGCGTTCGAAGCGGAGGGCGCGGCTGCCGTCGGGCATCTCATAGAAGAGGTCGGTGCGGGTCCAGTCAAGCACAGGCATAAAATTGTAGGTGATGACGTGGATGTCGCACGCGGCGAGGTTGCGGATTGTCTGCTTGTAGTTTTCGATATATTCCAGGTACTTGCCTTCGCGGGTCTTGATGTGCTCGTGGACAGGTACACTCTCCACGACACTCCATACCAGACCTTCCGCGGCGCACTGAGCTTTGCGCTTCTCAATTTCCTCAATAGTCCAAACCTCACCGTTGGGGACGTGGTGAAGGGCGGTGACTATGTCGGTGACTCCGGCCTGGCGGATATACTTCAGAGGGACGGGGTCCTGCGGCCCGTACCACCTCCAGCTTTGCTTCATTAAATACATAATTTTCTTGTTATTTAAATGTAATGTCTCGCTTGAGAACCCGTGGCCACCCTCGGCCTCGTAAGAGGGAGGGGCCCATTTATGGGAGGGGCCGAACGAAGTGAGGCGGTTAGCAAGCGAGACATTACATTTTCATTAAATCGTAAAAGCGTTGAAGCCGCCGTCGACGGCGACAATTGTGCCGGTGACACCCTTGGAGGCGTCTGAGGCAAGATAATGGAGGGCGCCGACGAGTTCGTCGGGCTCCAGAAAGCGGCCGAAGGGGGTATGGGCAAGAATCTTGTGCGAACGCTCGGTAAGGGAACCGTCGGGATTGGTCAGAAGCGAACGGTTCTGATTGGTCAAAAGGAAGCCCGGGGCGATGGCGTTGACACGGAGGCCTTCGCCGAACTTGGTCGCAAGTTCGCCGGCAAGCCACTGAGTCCAGCTGGCCATACCTGACTTTGCTACGCCATAGCCCGCGACGCGGGTCAGCGGACGGAAGGAAGACATTGAGCAGAAATTGATTATGGACCCTTTTTTCTTGGCAACCATACTCTTGGCGAAGACCTTGGTCGGGATTATGGTCCCGAAAATATTGAGCTCAACGACGCGCTTGGTCGCATCTATATCGAGGTCGAAGATGGTCTGGTCCGGAGCAACGTTGGCCGGGCCCATATTGCCTCCGGCGGCATTCAGAAGGATATCAACCCCGCCGTAGAGCTTCTCTATCGCGAGGCGGTTCTCCTCGAGGACGCTCTCTTCCAGCACGTTGGTCGGAAGGAAGACAGCCTCTCCCCCGGCGGCCTTGATGTCGGATACGATTGTCTTGCCCTTTTCGGCAGTACGCTCAAGATCAAGCAGAACGACCTTTGCGCCCTGGGCTGCGAAATACTTTACGATGGTCTCTCCCAACACCCCGCAGGCGCCGGTCATCACGACCACTTTACCTTTTAAGTCAAATAAGTTTTCCATAATGACAGACAGTTGTTGTGTACGAACACAAAAATATGCATTATCCAGGAAAAACACAAGGAAATACGTAAAATATTTACGAACTTTGCGCTTAATGGCAAAGCAGGTAAAAATAAAGGAAATCGCAGCGATGGCTGGCGTATCGGCCGGCACTGTGGACAGGATTCTTCATAGACGCGGGAACGTGTCGGCGGCAAAGCGTGAGGCGGTCGAGGCCGTGCTGGGAAAAGTCGGATACAAGTTCAATATCCACACCTCGGCCGTGTCGCTAAAACGCGGATACCATTTCGTAGTGACAACCCCGGAAGCCGGAGAAGGAGAATACTGGTCTTCGGTAATAGCGGGCATTCGCGAAGCTCTGGAAGAATACTCCGACATTCAGATTCAGCTGGATTATCTTTTTTATGATCAGTTTGACGAGAACTCCTGCCGGAGCGTATTTGACAGCATTCCCCAGCTGGAAGCGGACGGAGTCATTATAGGCCCGACCTTCCGAAGAGAGACTCTCTCGCTATGCGAAGCCCTTGACGGGAAAGGTATCCCCTACGTATTTGTAGATGCAAACATAGAAGGTGCAAATCCTGTCGCCAGTTACAGTGTAGACCAGGAAGCCTGCGGTGCTTTCCTCGGCAGGATGCTCCTGGCCGGGCTTCACGAGGGGAAAAAGATACTCCTGTTCCGCAGCGAACGCCGGGGCGAGGAGCGATCCAGCAATACTCTCGCTCGAGAAAAGGGTCTGACAGATTTTCTGAAGGCAAACGGCCTGAGTGACAGGCTCATACGCTCTACCATTCCCCCGACGGACGATGCAGAAAACATAATCGTCGACACCTTTCGGGCCAATCCGCAAGTCCAGTACGCCATCGTACTAAACTCCCGCGGAAATATCATTGCCTCGGCCATTCAAAACAGCTTAAAAAGCGACAGCATACAACTGATCGGCTTTGATCTCACCAGGGATAACATAAAATGCCTGGAGGAAGGAACAATCACGGCACTCCTATGCCAACGGCCACAGCTCCAGGGTTTCAGCGCTCTCCGCCGCCTCATCAGCTGGCTCCTCTACCGCTCCAGAGAGGAGGACGAGCGCCACTTCCTGCCCATCGACCTTGTCGTAAAAGAAAACCTCCCGTATTACCGTGAAATGTAAACGCCTGATTTGAAATTGCTTACATAAAATAACCTATGTTATATTACATAGATTGTTTTGTATAAAAAGCTGTAACACAAACAGTTACATTTCACGGCCAGGATCCAGTTTTGACGCATAGCAATTATTTCGTATTTTTGCGAATGATAACACATAAAACCATTATATGAAGAGAATTCTCCTGCTGCTTGCCGCAATGCTTCTAGCCGTGACAGCCGCCGATGCAAGGAAAGCCCCCAAGAAAAAGGCTTATGTCCACGAAACCGTAGCCATTCCCGAGGTACAGCCACGGGTCATAGCGATTGAAACCGACAACACTGCCCTGATACTGCAGGTGGACCGCAAGGGTGTGGTCCGCACACATCACTATGGGGCGAAACTCGGGAGGAGCGAGGATTTTCTCAATTTCAACGACAAGGCATTCAAGGATATTGATCCGGGATCTCTTGCCTATCCCTCTGCAGGCGGACGATACACCGGCAGCAGTGCCCTTTCAGTCCTCTATCCCGACGGAACACGCAACACGGAGATCTATTATCTCTCCCACGAAGTGGCCGGCAACAATACCACTATACATTTAAAGGATTATGTGACTGAGTTGAAGGTGGACCTGGTCTATGAGTCTTTCCCGAAAGAGGATGTAATTGTAACCCACAGCGAAATCGTCAACGGAGGAAAGAAGCCTGTCTCACTTACTGACTACGCATCTTCATCTATGACACTCAACGCCAGGAAATACTTCCTTACACATTTCCACGGCACCTGGGCTGAGGAGATGCAGGTGGACCGCGAGGTCCTGGGCCACGGGATCAAGGTGTTGGAAAGCCGACGCGGAGTGCAGACTTCCCAGTGCGGCAATCCGTCTTTCCTTCTGAGCCTTGACACTGCCGAGTGGAGCGAGACCAAAGGCGAAGTGGTGGCAGGAGCCCTGGAGTGGAGCGGCAATTGGAGAATCAGTTTCGAAAGACCCGAGAGCGGGTATCTCCGCATCAATGCCGGAATCAACCCCTATGCTTCCGTCTGGCCTCTGGCCCCCGGCGAACGCTTCATCACGCCGGGGATGATATGGACCTGGTCGGGAGAAGGCGCGGGAAGGGCGTCGCGGAACCTTCACAGATGGGCCCGCAATTCCCAGCTCTATGCCGGCGATCAGATAACTCCGACGCTGCTGAACAACTGGGAGGGCACTTATTTCAGTTTTACGACAAAGATGCTGCTGGACATTATCGACGACGCTGCGTCAATGGGACTGGAGATGTTCGTCCTGGACGACGGCTGGTTCGCCAAGGATTATCCCCGCAACAACGACAAGGCCGGCCTCGGAGACTGGGAGCTGAACACGGACAAGCTTCCGGAAGGCATAGATTACATAGCATCTCACGCCCATAACAAAGGCTTGAAATTCGGAATTTGGATCGAACCGGAGATGGTCAATCCGGAATCAAATCTTGCCAAGGCTCACCCGGAATGGATAGTACAGAGCCCGGGAAGGGAAATGGAACAGATCCGCAACCAGTGGATACTTGACCTGAGCAACCCCGAGGTCCAGGATTTCGTCTACGGCGTTTTCGACAGGACGATGTCCCTGTCCGACAAGATTGACTACATCAAATGGGACTGCAACCGGAGCGTAACTTCTTTCGGCAGCACATACCTCGGCACTGAGCAGGACCGTTTCTTCATCGGCTACATCCAAGGCCTGTACAAGGTTATGGACCGGGTCCGCGCCAAGTATCCCGACACCATCATCCAGTGCTGCTCCAGCGGCGGGGCGCGGGTTGACTATGGCCAGCTGAAGTACTTCAACGAGGTCTGGGCCAGCGACAATTCCGACGGAGACTCCCGCGTGCTGATCCAGTACGGGACCTCCCTGGTCTATCCGGCCTGCATTATGGGCTCGCACGTGTCCATAGTCCCGAACCATCAGACCGGCAACATCACTCCGCTGAAATTCCGCTTCGACCTGGCCTCGACCGGCCGTCTCGGAATGGAACTTCAGCCCAAGGACCTGACGGCGGAGGAAAGAGTCCTTGCCGACCGCTGCATCAAGTCCTACAAGCAGTACAGGGACCTGGTTTTCAAAGGCGACCTTTACCGTCTGGCCTCTCCTTACGAGGGTGACGACTATGCGCTTATGTATGTGAGCGAAGACAAGTCCAGGGCTGTGGTGTTTGCATTCTGCCTCAAATTCCGCAACCGCGACAAGGCGGCTCCGGTATATAAACTGCAGGGACTGGATACCTCCAGGTCCTACAAAGTCACGGAGCTAAATGTCGACAAGTCCTGTTGGTGGGGCAGCGGCAAGAGCTTCGGCGGCGATTTCCTCTCCTCTGGCGGCTTCAATCCCAAGCTCAGCAAGCCCCACGATTCAGCCGTCTTCCTTCTGGAAACGGAATAGGCCTACTTTGCGCCGAACCAGGCGAGGGACTTGGCACAGAGTTCGGAAACGGCCTTCCAGTCCCCTGCCTTGATGACTTCCTTCGGGAAGAGTTTCGAGCCCATTCCGACTGCAGTCACTCCGCTCTTCGCCCAAGCCGTGAGATTCTCTTCTGTCGGTTCGACTGCGCCGGTGCACATAATCATCGCCCAAGGCAGCGGGGCGAGGACATTCTTTACGAAGGCAGGGCCGCCGACGGTACCGGCGGGGAAAACCTTGACAAGGTCACAGCCCATTTCCTGGGCGTGGACAATCTCAGTGACCGTGCCGCAGCCGGGGCTGTAGGGCACTCCGCGGCGGTTGCAGAGTTTGATTACCTCGTCGACGGTGCAGGGCGAGACGATGAAGTCGGCACCCATCTGGATGTACTGGGCGGCAGTCGCGGCATCGAGGATGGTCCCGGCGCCGAGGGCCATTTCAGGGCATTCGCTGCGGACAAAGGCGATCAGAGCCTCGAAGACTTTGTGGGCGCCGTCGCCGCGGTTGGTGAATTCGAAGGCGCGGATTCCGCCGTCATAGCAGGCCTTGACAACCTTCTTTGTCAGTTCGACATCTGCGTTGTAGAACACCGGCACGATTCCGGTGGAACGGATGATACTGATAGTATCTATTTTCTTAAATTTTGACATAAGCGTTGTTTTTATCTTGATACCCGACCCGAGCCGCCGCCCTTGACAAGGCCTTCGACCTCAGCTACGGTGACACGGTTATAGTCACCGATGATGGTGTGCTTCAGGCAGGAAGCCGCAGCCGCGAACTCGATTGCCTCCTGATCGGTCGGATAGGCAAGAAGTCCATAGAGAAGACCGCCCATAAAAGAGTCGCCGCCGCCGACGCGGTCGACGATATGGGTAATATCGTAACGTTTTGACTGCCAGAGAGTCTTGCCGTCATACAGGACACCGCCCCAGGTGTTGTGGTTGGCATTGATGGAGCCGCGCAGGGTGATGGCGACCTTCTTGCAGCGAGGGAATTTCTCCATAAGCTGCCGGCAGACGCTGACAAATGCGGCCTGGTCAATCTCACCGCCCGTCTTCTCAGCGTCGAAGCCCTCGGGCTTGATGCCGAATTCTTTCTCTGCATCCTCCTCATTGCCGAGGATCAGGTCACAGCCGGCGACAAGCTCCGGCATAACCTCGGACGCAGATTTGCCGTATTTCCATAGTTTCTTGCGGTAATTGAGGTCGCAGCTGACCTTCACGCCCATCTCATTGGCAATCTTGATAGCCTCGAGGCAGGCGTCGGCTGCACCCTGGCTGAGGGCGGGAGTGATTCCGGTCCAATGGAACCAGTCAGCTCCCTCAAGGACCTTGCGCCAGTCGACCATACCGGGCTGGATTTCAGAAATAGCGGAATGAGCGCGGTCATAGACGACTTTGGAGCCACGTGCCACGGCACCTGTCTCAAGATAGTAGATTCCAACGCGGTCGCCGCCGAAAACGATTCCGTCCAGGCCTACGCCGAAACCACGGAGCTCGGAAAGGCACATTTCAGAAATGTCATTCTTCGGAAGACGGGTGACAAACTGAGTCTCGACACCATAATTGGCAAGGGAAACGGCTACGTTGGCCTCGCCTCCGCCGAAAGTGGCGTCAAACTGATGAGCCTGGCTGAAACGAAGGTAGCCGGGTGTGGAAAGGCGAAGCATAACTTCGCCGAAAGTAACAACTTTAGACATATGATAAACGATTTGATGATTCTCTTATCTTAAGTTCCATAGGAACGATGGTAGTCTCGATGCTGCCGCTAAGGAAGGCCAGGGCGGCCTGACGGCCGATTTCGAAGGGATTGAGGGCCAGAGAGGACACGGACGGAGTCATCAGTGAAGTGAAACTCTCGTTGGCCGTACCCACTATCCCGAAATCCTTCGGTATGGACACACCCCTTCCGGAAAGAGCCTGGATGGCGCCCAGGGCACAGAAATCTCCGGCGCAGTAAAGGGCGTCGCAGCCTGCCTCGAGTGCCTTGAGGGCTGCTGCAAAGCCGGTCTCGCGTACAATGGTGTCATAAAACACCAAACCTTCATCCGGGACCATTCCCGCCTGAGAGAGAGCCGCTTTCCAGCCTTCCAGCCTTTCGACATAAGCCTCGGAACTCATATAACCTGCCAGTGTCCCGATACGGCGGTAGCCCTGCGAGATGAGATGGGCGGTCGCGGCGGAAGCGCCATCCAGATTGTTGCTGACCACCTTGGCTCCAGGAAGATCGCTGAACACGCGGTCGAACTGAACCAGAGGCAGTTCCTCCCCGAGTATGTCCATTACGTGGGCGCCGTCAGAAGAGGCGATGGCGTGGGAAAGGAGCACCCCGGCGACACGGTTGTTGCGGAGAGTGCGGAGCGCCTTCACCTCCTTGTCGAAATCCTCGTGGGTCTGGCAGATAAGGACACTGTAGCCCGCCTCATTCAGAATGGACTCGGCTCCGCCTATTACGTTGGAAAAGAATTCCCGGTGGATACGGGGGACGATTATCCCGACTATGTCGGAGCGGCCCTTGCGCAGATTGGAAGCGATGATATTGCGCTCATAACCCATCTGTTCAGCCTTCTTAAGCACGGCACTACGGGTTTCCTCCTTTACTCGCGGACTGCCCGAAAGGGCCCGCGACACGGTGGAGGGAGTTATGCCGAGCGCCTCGGCTATCTGAGTGATGGTTACCATTTCCGCTGCAAAGATACAAACGTTTGCACAAATCTGCAAAAATATTTTGCATTCCTATTTATTATTGTTATATTTGCACCGTGTAAAATTGGTTAACCAGATTGGTTGACCAGTGCGCGCATAAAGAATAATACTTTAACTAATAATCTCATGTCTTCGACTAACCTGTTGAAAAACAGCCTGACAATCTTCCTGCTGGTATTTGCAGGATGGATTGCAACGGCCCAGCCGAGAAATGTCAAAGGCACCGTAAGTGACGCCACGGGTCCCCTCCCCGGCGTCTCAGTAATGGTAAAAGGCACTACGACCGGAACCAGCACTGACATAAACGGAGCCTATTCGATCCAGATTCCCGGTCCTGATGCCGTCCTAGTGTTTTCCTACATCGGCTACCGCAGCGAGGAAGTCGCCCCCGGGAAAAACAGTACACTTAACCTGACTATGGAAACTGACGCAACCCTGCTCGACGATGTCGTCGTCGTGGGTTACGGCACCCAGGCCAAATCACATCTGACCGGTTCCATCTCCAAGATCGGCGGAGATGCCCTGATTGACAGGCCGGTATCGGATGTGGCCACGGCGCTTCAAGGCCAGATTGCAGGTCTCTCAATCAACAACAACACCTCCGAGGTGGGCGTAACCCCGACCATCCGCGTCCGCGGTACGGGATCCATCTCCGCCGACAGCGCCCCGCTGGTGATTGTGGACGGTTTTCCGGATGCACAGGGTCTGAACAATATCAACGCCAACGACATCAAGTCCATCGAGGTCCTCAAGGATGCCGCCTCCGCTGCAATCTATGGTTCTCGCGCGGCCAACGGCGTCATAATGGTCACGACCAAGAGCGGCGAAGCAGAAAAGCCGACCTACTCTGTCAAGGCTTACCAGGGCGTGAAATATGCCTACAAGCTCCACGATATGATCACGGCCACTGACTATCTGCATCTGCAGGAGTTCGAAGAGTCCGTAGGCGGCATCCCCGTCAAGGCCCAGGACCGCGCCGCCGCCTGGATCGAGCAGAACATAGGCGCGACCGACTGGCAGCGGGAAGGCCTTAGGGATGTGGCTTCCATAACCAACGTGCAGTTCTCCGTCTCCGGAGGACGTAAAGGACTAAAGTACTATACTTCAGCCTCTTACACTCGTGACCAGGGCATTATGCTGCAAAACCAGGTGGACAAGCTCAACTTCCGCGCCCGTATGGATACGGACCTCTCCGCCCGTGTCCGCTTCGGATACAACATCTCAGGCAGCTATCAGGAAGCCAGCCGTCCGCGAAACAACTTCATCGACTTCTACCGGACGCCTTCCTTCCTGCCGGTGACGCACAATGAATGGACGACAGCCTTTACGGGTGGCTATACCGGATTTGCCAGAGGCAGCCATTTCAACGATATTTATACGCCTACGGGCGGAACGGACGAGAATGGCAACGTAATCTGGGACGGCGGCTCAAAAGGCGTCAGTCCGTTCAGCTCAGCCAACAACAACCCCAAGAGCGTGATGGCCAACACCGAGCGCTGGAGCGAGAATTTTTCCGGTACGGCCAACGTCTACGCCGAGGTGACAATCGTCAAGGGCCTTACGTTCCGTTCGTCGAACGGCGCCGTAGTCCGTTTCTCGCCTTCGTACAATTATGCCAAGGTCAACGCCCTCAAGGACGGAACCCCGAGCGAGGCTTCCTATTTCAGCAACCTCTATATTGACCTCCTGACAGAGAATACCCTTAATTATAATCTGAAAAAGGGTCGTCACAAAATGGATCTCCTCGCCGGCTTCACTTATGAAAACACGCGCGTGCAGCGAGTAGCGATGACGGGGACAGGCTTCCCGACCGACGATATCCATACGCTGAATGCCGCGACTATTTTCTCCCTGGCAGAGGAAAACAACGGCAATACCGCAGGAACCGGCACTTTCCGCTATCCTGACAAGCTTCTCCAGTCCTGGCTAGCCCGTGCAACATACAGCTATGCCGACCGCTATCTCTTATCGGCCTCGATCCGTCTCGACCGTTCCTCGCTCTTCCAGGGCAAGAACAAGAACGCCTGGTTCCCTTCGGTCTCAGCCGGATGGCGCATCAGCGAAGAGCCGTGGATGCAGCACATCGATTTTCTCTCGAACCTCAAACTCCGCGCTTCATACGGCGTCACTGGCAACAACAGTATCCAGTATACCTCCGCTATGGAGGTGCTGAACGGCGCCAACTACGTCCTTGGAGAGGGCAATGGCAGCCTGGTCAACGGTGTCGCCAACAAATCCAACACCCTTGCCAATGCAGACATCACCTGGGAGCAGACGGATGAATTCAACGCAGGTCTTGACGCCGGTTTCCTCCACGGAAGGATTGCCCTCTCGGTGGATGCCTACTATTCCGTTACGCGGGCCCTCCTGTTCGCCCAATCGACACAGTCTTTCACCGGCTTCAACTACTATTGGAACAACATCGGCCGCGTCCGCAACAGCGGTGTCGAAATTCAGTTGAACACCGTAAACTTTGACCAAAAGAAATTCAAGTGGACCACTGATTTCAACCTGTCTCTCAACCGCAACAAACTCCTTGAGCTCGGCGGCGAAAGGCAGCAGATTACTCCGGGCGAGCGCAATGAGACTTACATTGCCCTCGTAGGACAGCCGCTTATCCAGTATTATGGTTATAAAACCAACGGTGTATGGAACAGCATCGAGGAAATCAATGCCAACCCGCACAGTACTGCCGACGTACCCGGAGGTCTTCGCCTGGTGGACAGCAACAAAGACGGACTCATCACAGAAGAGGACCGGGTCCCGCTCGGAAATCCTTATCCGGCTTTCACCTATGGTATGACTAACAGCTTCAATATCTGGAAGTTCGATGTTTCCTTCCTCATCCAGGGCGTACAGGGCGTCACAGTCTTCAACGGAGATGTCTATTACAATGAGTCCCATAAATACAACGCGGCCTACCTGAAGGACCGCTGGGTCAGCCCTCAGCATCCCGGCAACGGTAAGGTTCCTTTCGGCAAGAACGGGTTTGAGATTATGCACACGGACTATCCTCTGCAGGACGGCTCATACGTCTGCCTCAGGAACGCGACCATCGGGTTCACCCTCAACAAGAAGGACCTGAAGAATCATCTCAAGGGACTCCGTCTCTATGTCTCGGGCAACAACCTCCTGTATCTTTGGAGCAAGGATTACAAGGGCATCAACCCCGAATCCCGCTTCACGTCCGGCAATTATTCTTCTCCGATGATTTCCGGTTACCAGAGGGGCGGCTTCCCGCTTACTTCCACAGTCACCTTCGGTTTGGACATTAAATTCTGACGCTTATGAAAAAGACAATCATACTTGCAGCAGCGGTCCTTGCAGCCGCTTCCTGTGACCTCAATCGCTATCCTGTCTCAGAAGTGGCGGCTGATGCCTATGTCACGGATGCCAGAAGCGTCGAGAACCTTGTAATGGGCGCATACAATGCCCTTTACGATGTTGCCAAACACGAATGGGCGGTGACGGAACTCCGCTCCGACAATGTCCGAATGAGGGTCAATGCCTCCACGGCACAGGACACCAAGGAAATCCAGCAACTTGACAATGGGACCATCCTTTCCGGCAACTCTTTCGTCGGCGAATATTGGGACGGAGCATATCGGGTCATCAACCGGGCTAATTCGGTACTCCCATACTTGGATGTGGTGGAGGATCCTGTCGCAAGAGCCAGCTTTGAAGGAGAAGCCCTCTTCCTTCGCGCGTGGATGTATTTCAATATAGTACGCCTTTGGGGTCCGACGTTCATCGTAACCCGCAAGACCGGAGCAGACGAAGCCCGTCATATGCAGCGCAGTTCCGTGGATGAGGTATATGCCCAGATCGAGCAGGATCTTGAGAAAGTCATAGATGAGGAACTGCTGCCTCTCAAGCGCAGCGGTGCAGCACTTGGCAGAGCCGACCTGCGTGCCGCAAAGGCAATGCTTGCAAAGGTTTATGCAACCCACTACAAGGTGAGTGACGAGCACTACGCCAAGGCAAAGGAACTGCTCTCCGATGTTGTGACAGCCTGCGGGAACCCCACCTCCGGCGCCAGCCTGGTCTCCTACGACAAGGTGTTCGCCACAAACAATGAGATGAATGATGAGATTATCTTCGCCATCCGTTACCGCAGCGGCAAGCTCGGCATCGGCTCTCCCTTCACCACTCTGTATGCCCCGATAAACAACGGCGGCAACGTTGCCATCGGTTCCCCGAAACACTACAATTTCCCGTCTGACAATCTGATTGCCGCCTATAATGAGAATCCTGGCGACAAGCGCAAGGATGTCACACTTCAGGAAAACTATTTGAACAAGACGACAGGAGCAATCGTGAACGCACGCTTCTGCAACAAGTTCATCGATCCTGCGATGACTAGCGAGAATGATGCAGAAAATGACTTCCCGGTCATCCGCCTCGGCGACGTGATGCTACTGCTTGCAGAGTTGTCAAACGAACTTTCAGGCCCCTCCACTGAGGCCTTGACGCTTCTCAACTCCATCCGTGAACGCGCTGGCATTCCGACTTATTCACTCGACGAGGTCAATACCAAGTACGCTTTCCGCGAGGCGGTGCGCAAAGAGCGCCGCGTGGAACTAGCCCTGGAGAATCAGTACTGGTTTGACCTCCTCCGCTGGGGTACGGCGGTCACAAGGGTCAATGCTTTCTTTCAGAGCGAGCCCTTCTTCGGCGATTACGACTTTACTGTGAATCCGATCGCAGAATGGCAGACAATGCTTCCGATTCCCCAGAGCGTCAAAAATGTAAATTCCGAAGTTGCACAGAATCCCGGTTACTAATATGAAAAAGTATTTATTACTGCTTGCTGCCGCAGCCTTTATGGCAGCTTCCTGTGACAGGGTTTACGTGGACGAGGTTGCTCCTCACGAGCCCGTCATCACTACTTTCACACCTGCATCTGCACCTGTCGGCGCCGAGGTGACCGTAAGCGGAGAATACCTCAATGAAGTCACTGCAGCCTTTATCGGCGACATCAAGGTCGATATAGTCTCAAAAATATCCAACACCCGCCTTGTCATCAAGGTTGCTTCCGGCGTCACCTCCGGTGTCATCAAGCTGGTCAATGCGAAGGGTTCCGGCTCTTCTGACAAAAAGTTCCAATGCACCTTCGCCGTTCCGGAGATTGCCGCTTCGCTACTGCAGGAGGAGGCCGAGATGGGTGAGAGCATAATGCTGTCCGGATCCCATCTCCTTTCGGTCAGTAAAGTATTCTTCACAGCGAAAGGATACACCGAGGGACACGAGGGACAGATTCTCAACGGCTCAGATGAAGAATTGATTGTCAAGGTTCCATACGTGGAAAATGAAAACGCACACATTACGCTCGCCTACTTTGACGGAAGCGGCGACACCACTACGGACCTTGCTTCAGCACCGGCAATCCGTGTTATCCGCTATGTGCCCAAATTCAATGAATATACCTTTGAAAAGACGGAGGTCGGCCGCAGCATAACATTGACCGGAGAATATCTCAACAATGTCGACCGGATCACCGTCAACGACTGGGACGCTCCACTATTCAAGAGTGCTAACGAACTGACGTTTTCCATTCCGGCCGGAGACTTCAAGGACGGCGAAACCACCGTGGAAATCAAGGCCTGGTATTTCGACAACAACGAGTTTATTCCCCTGAGCGACAACTTTGTGGTGTTTGTCCCCTTCGTAAAGTTCTGGGAGAATGTTAGAACGTGGGCCCAGGGACGGACAGAAGAAAACGAGTTCATTTCATTCTTCTCTCCCGAGACCGGGATTGCCTATGAGAATAGCAAATGGCGGGATATCGTGGATCCAATATCAATGAAACTCAAGAACGCCCAGTGGAGCGGAACCGGGAATATTCCGAAGCCCGGCGTAGTAAGCGATGAAGATTATAACTCTGTCGCTCCCTACTTCTTCTTCTCCGGCAACAACGACCATTCGCTGGCGCTTAACTCCCCTGCCAACTCTCAGTCCCAGCTCAGAAATTTTTATACGCAAAACACTGGAAAAGATGAGTTCCGAGTCACGCAATCCAGTGCCAACCAGACTGGTACGCCGATCCTCTGCTTCCGTTTTCTCAACCCGGAAACCACAATCGAAGCTGAGAAAGAACTGATTAATAAGGTACTTGAAGGCAGAATCGAAAACATCAACGAAGAGCTTTTCCCGATTGACGTTGACGCAAGTACGATTGCCGGCATTGGCGTATCGTCTTTCACAGGCAGTGCCAATTCAAGTAGCATCGATTGGCTTGCCGGACGCAAGATGGATACCCTGGTAGCTGAAAAAGACTACAAACTCAACTCAATATTCCTGATTGCTTATTACAGCAACTGTGGATATTCGAAGGATACCCCTGCGAAAAATATCAAACGCCTCGGCATTCTTCGGATGAAGAGCATTGACTTTGGCATTTACAATAATACAAATTACGCCGGTTCCTGTTTTACCTACGATGTGTACTGGCAGAAATATGATTATGATTATTCAAAGCTCTAGGATATGAAAAGCATAAAACTTGGCCTGGGCATCTTGTTGATCGCCCTTTTGGGGATTTCCTGCAAACGGGAAGCACCCCAGCCCATCAATACCCCGGCCATCAATATCACCCAGAAAGCGCTGGTACCGAATCCGGATGAGAGCGGCGCACTTCGCGCTTACATCGGTGACGAGGTAACCGCCGAGGGATTCAATCTCGACAAGGTCGGAGCCGTCCGTTTCGACCAGACGGAAGCCGAGATTGTCTCCAAGGACATCAAAAAAATTGTATTCAAAGTCCCCGTACTTGACCTTCCCCAGAAGGACGAGCCGCAGAAGACTCTGCTTCAGGTATTTGACGCGGACAAGAGCACGGTCATATTCAAATATGATTTCTATGTCACCGTCCCCGTAACGGATGCTCTGATTAACTCCTACAGTCCCAAGAGCGGCACTGTCGGAACCGAAATCACTATCTCCGGACGCAACCTGACACAGATTACCAAGGTCACGTTCGGCGGAGTGGACGGAGATATCCAAGCCTGTCTGGACGAGAGTGTCAAAGTCCTTGTCCCGATGATTCCGGGCAGCGAAGCCACACGTAGCGTTGACATAGTGGCTACCTGGAGCGACGGGGACATAGACGTAACCAGCGACGAAGACCAGTTCAGCTTCCTCCAGCCTGTCTTCACTTCCTTCACCCAGGCGGATGATGTCCACCTCGGAGACGAAATCGTCCTCTCCGGCGAAAACCTCGACCTGGTGGACGGAGTCAAATGGGGAGATGTGGACCTGCTCATCAGCGAGAAGAGCGCCACTTCTCTGACCATCAAGGTCCCGTCCGGAATCGAACTGATGGATCCTGCCGTACAGGCCAAGGAACTCGCCGCGAGCTTCGGTAATCCTGCTCAGAAAGTCGTCATTGCCGCAGCGCTTCGCATCGACACGACTCCTGTAGGCCCGGCGGCACCGGTCTTCACTTCAGCGGCTCCTGCAGACAAGGACTACACCGCCTTCTATCTCGGCAAGGAAGTTGTGGTCAAGGGAGAGAACTTCGCCAGCATCGAGAAATTTAAAGTGGACGGCATAGAGGCGGAACTCACGACTGCAGCTAGCGACATTGAGGCCCGTTTCATAATGCCGAAGACCATCACCGGCACGGCCGCCAAAGAAGTCGATCTCATTGCAGTCTGGAACGGCGGCAACGAACTCGACTGCGGTAAAATCACCGTCAATCCTTTCTATTATTCGAAGGGACTAAAGCTCGGAAAGGCCTGCGGAAGTGCGCTCTACACGGATTTCGATGCCTCAAATGCTTTCCTTCTCCTGGATGAAGGAGTGGTCGTTTCTACCTCTGAATGGCTAAACCGTCCGGTTGATCCGGCCTGTACGAGCGAAGGCAACTCCCTGGTAATAAGCAGCAGTAAGATTGCCCCAGATAAGGAAAGCGAGTACTATGCCTGTGCTCCATATATCTTTATGTCCATCACAAGCAATACACAGCTTCAGTTCAACAACCCGGCCAACTCCAACAGCCAGCTGAAGAACCATCGCGTCGATGGAAAGGCCTTGCCCAGCCAGTTCGGAACTCCCGTCATCTTTATGGGAACCATTACCGAAGATGCGATCAAAAATGCCTGCATCGGTGAAACGCTCACGGACATCGCATCCAATACGGTCATATTCGGCACCAGTGCTCCGAGATGGGAGCAGCACTGGGCCAAGGGAGATGTAATCGGCATCCAGTATCTCAACTATGCCCACGTGAAGCTCGGGGCAAAAGCCTCCGCCCTCACCGATGTATATAAGACCGGATTTATGGTGGTTCGCGACATTACTATGACCCGCAATGCCGACAACAACAATATCGAATCCGGCGGCTATGTTGAAGTAGATCTCTATTGGTCCAACGTACTTAATTAAGAATGAGCCATATAAACGTTTTCAAAGCTGTTCTGGCGACCCTCCTTATGGCGGGTTGCCAGACGGCCTTTTCTATCCCGCCGGTGGTTCCTCCCGTGAAAACTGACGGAAAGGTAACTGTAAGCGACGAAGCAAGCTTCAAGGCGGCTCTGAAAGAAATAGTTCCCGGAGACGTTATCATCTGGAAAAACGGGACCTACGAGAACCTTGCCCTGAAGCTGACGGCGGAAGGCAGCGAAGGCTCGCCCATTACCCTTAGGGCCGAAACCCCGGGCGGAGTTGTCTTCACGGGACTTTCTTCCATCCAGCTGAAAGGCTCTTACCTTGCAGCCGAAGGCTTTGCCTTCAAGAAACTGGACACCTCCGTCAAAAACCCCATCCTGACGGCCGCCAAAGGCAGTTCTTACTGTCGTTTTTCCGACATCCTCATAGACGGGACCGGCAGCAAAGCCTCGGAGATCGACAGCAAATGGGTAAACCTTTATGGACTCAGACACGAAGTATCCAACTGCAGTTTCATTGACAAGCGCAATATGGGCTGTCTCTTCGTGGTTTGGATGGAAGCCGACATCATTCCTGAACACAGGATACTGAACAACTATTTCACCCGTCCATATACCCACTATGACGACAACGGCAAGGCCCGCAACGGCCAGGAGGCCATCCGCATCGGCACCAGCGACTTCTCCCTCAATCCGGCCAATTGCCTTGTCAAGGGCAACCACTTCTACCGCTGTCACGGCGAAAGGGCCGAGATAATATCCAACAAGAGTTGCGGCAACCTCTATGAGGGCAACCTCTTCGAAGAAGGCGATGGAACGCTCACCCTCAGACACGGCAACGACTGCATCGTAAAGGGTAATTACTTCTACAGCGGAGGCAAGAGCGAAGTCGGCGGAGTCCGCATAATCGGAGAGAGGCACACTGTGGAAAACAATGTTTTTCTGGAACTTACAGGAAGCGGATACAAGAGTGCGCTCTGCGTAGTCAGAGGCGAATCCAATGCGGCCCTCAACGGTTACTGGACAGTCAAGGACGCCGTGGTCAAAGACAATATTTTCATCGACTGCCGCTGCGGCATAGTGGTCAATTATAGCGGCCGCGACAGCCAGGACACCCCTCCCCAGAGCGTTAAGTTCCAAGGCAATACCCTTGTCAGCGGGAAGAGTTATATGATTCCCGTCCAGGTGATAGACACGCCTTCGGAAAACCTCTCGTGGGAAAACAACCTTATCTATGGAGGCTCCCTGAAGGGTGTCAGCCTTGACAAAGCAACGCAAAAACCCGAAACGAAAGACTATAGCGAGACTCTCTCCGAGATCCGCGACAAAGCCGGTAAAAGATGGTAAAAAGACTTTTCATATTGCTGCCCCTTTTCGCAGTAATCTGCTGCGGGAAAGCCCCGCGGCATCTGAACAGTATAGCCTCGGCCTTGGAAAAGGCCGGTCCCGGCGACACTCTGATCATACTTGACGGACTCTATCAGGACGTTACGCTTAAATGGGTGGGGCGTGCCGACAAGGATAATCCCATCGTGGTGATGCCCCAGACTCCCGGCGGAGTGGTCATAAGCGGAAAATCACAGCTGAAAATTTACGGCAACGGCCTTACAGTCAGCGGTCTGCGTCTTGAAAACTGCGTTGCGGAAAAAGGAACTATTGTGGAATTCCGAAATGGCGATGACCTGGCACACGGCTGCCGACTTACCGAGACCGTAATCAAGGACTGCAACCCCTCACGTCGCGACATTTCCTATAGTTATGTCCATATCTACGGACGGGGAAACAGAGTCGACCACTGCAGTTTTCTCGGGAAGAAGAACCTTGGCGTCACTCTCATTGTGATGCTGAACTATGACGGCTGCGACGACAATCACCACAGCATAGACCACAACCACTTCGGTCCTCGCCCGGTCTATGGTTCCAACGGCGCCGAGACAATCCGTATAGGCACCTCGCAGCAGTGTATGCAGAATTCGCGCAGCCTCGTGAGCGAGAATCTCTTTGAGCGCTGCAATGGGGAAGTGGAGGTGGTCAGCATCAAATCCAGCGAGAACCGGATTGAGAAAAATGTGTTTTACGAGTGCGAGGGCGTCCTTGCCCTTCGCCACGGCGACCGCAATGTCGCCTCGGACAACTTTTTCATAGGACACGGCAAACGCAATACCGGCGGAATACGTATCGTCGGAGAAGACCAGGTGGTCAGCGGAAATAAATTCCTCGGCCTCGCCGGGAGCCGTTTCTTCTCAGCCCTGGCTCTTATGTACGGAGTACCCAATTCCCTGCCTAACCGCTATATGCAGGTCAAGCGCACCCGAATTGAGAACAACCTCTTCGCCGGCTGCAGCAGCATAGAATTCGATACCGGCAAAGATTTCGAACGTACGCTTCCTCCTGTGGAAACTGTCTGGGAGAACAATACCGTCACCTCTTCTCCGGCAGAAGAGCCCACTCTCGAAAGTCTCAGGGAAGGAAAAGGCGCGTCCTGGTACAAGGAGACTCCCGCCAAAGCTCCTGCCGTCAGGGAAATAGTCCTCAAGGACAGCCTCTATGTCCTTGAGGAAAGTATAGTCGTGGACTCCCCCACCCTTATCCGGGCCGGGGAAGGAGCCTCTCCCGAAGTCATCTTTGCAGGGAAGAAGAGCGATAATATGATTACGATTTGCGACGGTGGCGAGCTTACTGTCAAGGGAATACGTTTCAGCGGCCGACTGACTCCCGGACGCAGCCTCGCCAAAGGAATAATTTCGACTGCCGCAGATATGATCGAGCCCTACAGACTGACAGTCGAAGACTGCTCTTTCTCCGACTGCGGAGAAAGCGGTTTCGTTCCTGTACGCGGGCTCAAAGGCACTTTCGCAGAGGAAGTTACAATCCGACGCTGCCATTTCGACTCGCTCTCCGGGGATGCAATCAATTTTGCCTCCGAAACCGAAGACAAGGGCCGATACAACGCTGATGACATCATAATTGAAGACTGCTCTTTCAGCCGCATACTCGGCATCCCAGTCCAGATTACCCGCAACGGCAGCGACGAATCTACGGCCGGACCATATATCACGGTACGTGGATGCAGTTTCGATGACTGCTGCAATAAAGTCAGAGGCTCCGTACTCCGTATAATCGGCGCCCAGGTACTCGATATCAGCGGCAACAGTTTCACTGACAGCGGCCGCGGAGGCTACAGCATCCGCATTGACGAAGCTCCCTGGGAAAAAGTCACGGTTAAAGGTAACAGCTTCAAAAATTCCGGTAAAACACAGTCCAACAATCGCTTATGAAACGATTTACAGCATTATTACTGAGTCTTTTCGTCGCCGGCGCAGCTATGGCGGCTGAGCATCCGAACCTGCTTCTGACCAAAGAAGGAGTCCGGCAGATGAAGGCGGCAAAAGGGAGTATCCCTCTCTTTGACAAGTCCGTCGAAAAACTCATCTCCGAGGCTGACGAGGCCGTGCAGAAGCCCATCTGCCTTCCCGTTCCTAAAGACGGAGGCGGCGGCTACTCGCACGAAATGCACAAACTGAACTATTACGATATGTACAACTGCGGAATAGCCTTCCAGCTGACCGGCAATAAAAAATATGCCGACAAAGTCAAGGCCATACTCGCAGCCTATGTCGATTTCTACCCCTCGCTGGATTTCCATCCCCTTGGCCTGTCCGGCAATCCCGGGCGCATTTTCTGGCAGACTCTCAACGAGAGTGTCTTCCTTGTCCATACCGCCGTAGCCTACGACTGCGTCTATGACAGTATGACAAAGAAAGAGCGCAAAACCGTGGAAGAGAAATTCTTCCGACCCTATGCCGATTTCATTATGCACGGTCTGCCCCACAACCGGGCCAACACCCAGATGTTCAACAACCTCAACAACTGGGCGACCTGGGCGACGGCGGGCGTCGGGATGATAGGTATGGTTATGGGAGATGACTCCCTCGTCCAGAAAGCATTGAAAGGAAGCGATCTGAGCGGAGAGGGCGGATTCCTCCGCCAGATGGAAGTGCTCTTCTCCGAAGACGGCTACTTTACCGAGGGGGCATATTATCTTCGCTATGCGATATGGCCCTTCGTCACTTTCGCCCAGTGCCTGGACCATTACGACAAGTCCCTGAACATCTTCTCCCGCCGCGACGGAATCCTGCTGAAAGCCGTGGACGCGCTTCTCCAGATGGCCTACGAAGGCGAATTTATGCATTTCAACGACGCTCTGGAAAAGGGATACAGTGCCCAGGAACTGATCTCGGCGGTGGACATCGCCTATCACGCCAATCCTTCGGACAAATCCCTTCTCAGCGTCGCAGAAAAATATCAGAAAAAGGTGCTCGTCTCAGACGCCGGATTCGATGTCGCCCGGGCCCTGAGCCAGGGCGAAGCCGAGCCCCTGAACCTTCACAGCGGCTACTACCGCGACGGCGAGAACAGCGATATGGGCGCTTTCGTCATAATGCGTCCATACAAAAAGACCCTCAACAGCGCCGTCACATTCAAGGCCACGTCCCACGGTCTCGCGCACGGTCATTTCGACCGCCTGACCTATGCCTACTATGACAACGGCCACGAGGTAATCACAGACTACGGCGCAGCCCGTTTCCTCAATATCGAGGCCAAGTACAACGGACATTACACCCACGAGAACGAGTCCTGGGCAAAGTCTACCGTGGCCCACAACACCCTCGTCGTAGACGGAAAGACCTACTGCAAGGGAAAATGGCGCAAGGCACAGCTGAGCTGGCCCAAGCCCTATTACCACAGTTTCAAGGAAGGTCTTCAGATGGCCTCGGCGACCGAGGACCAGGTCTATCCCGGAGTCAGCTATTCCCGATACCTGGTCTATGCCGACGTTCCCTTCCTGGAGTATCCGCTGATTATGGACCTTCTGAAGGTCAAGTCCTCCGAGGAGCACCAATATGACCTGCCGCTCCATTACAACGGCCATATGATCTCCCTTTCGGTTCCCTACAAAAAGGCCACGGAGACTATGCACACTCTCGGCAAGGACAACGGCTACCAGCATCTCTGGGTTGAAGCCGAGGCCAATGGCGCGGACGGGGTGACCTCCTACACCTGGCTCACCGGGCACAGGATGTACAGCGTTTCGACCAATACGAGCCCCCGGAGCGAAATCAAGATCTGCCGTCTCGGGGCCTCTGACCCTGACTTCAACCTTCGGAGCGAGCCAATGTACCTTATCCGCGAGAAGGCCTCGGACCATCTTTTCGCCTCCTGCGTGGAAACTCACGGAAAATATGACCTCCAGGTCGAACAGAGCGCGAATCTTGTCCGCTCCTGTAAGAGCATCGAGACTCTTCTGGACGACGGAAGCGCCCTTGTCGTACGCTACAACTTCATCGGAGAGCACAGCGCCACGCTATGCGTATGGACCGCCTCCGCCGACGAAAATGCCGTCCACAGCCTCAGCCTTCCTTCCGGAGAGACGATAGGTTGGACAGGCGTAGTAAATGTCATTTACAAATAATATATAGTACTTATGAAAACAAGAAGCGAAACATTCCAGATTGCCAAGCAGATGCCTTGGGAAAATCCCGGCCCCGGTATCACCCGCCAGATAATGGGTTACGACGGCCAGCTTATGATTGTAAAAGTTAAGTTCGAGAAAGGTGCCGTAGGTACGCTCCACGAGCATTATCACAGCCAGGCCACCTATGTCGCCAGCGGCAAGTTCGAACTTACCATCGGCGACAAGAAACAGATTCTCGAGGCCGGTGACGGCTATTATGTCGCCCCGGACGAGATCCACGGCTGCGTCTGCCTCGAAGAAGGCATCCTTATCGACACCTTCTCCCCTGTACGTGCTGACTTCCTTGGAATCTAAGCTATGAAAGTAAAAGGAATGCGCTGGTGGGTACTGGGACTGATAGTCCTTGTGACCATCATTAATTACCTCGACCGCAACACCCTAGGTATAATGTGGGCGAAGATTGTCGAGGACCTTGGCCTTATAAATACCGAAGGTCTTTCCGAGGCTGAATACAACGACTTGAGCAAGAAGCTTTTCCGGGACATCAATATGGTCTTTATGATCTTCTATGGACTGTCCCAGCTCTTCTCCGGAAAGCTCTATGACAAAATCGGAACACGCAAAGGCTTCACGATTTCAGCCATCCTATGGGGTATTTCAGACCTTCTGACCTCATTTGCAACAGGCGTAAAGGGCATTATGGGCTTCCGTGCCGGACTCGGACTCGGCGTCGCTGGACCTTGGCCCGGAACCGTGAAGAGCAATGCCGAATGGTTTCCCCAGAAAGAAAGGGCTACCGCACAGGGCTTCTTCAATGCCGGAGCTTCGATAGGAGCCATCCTCGCCCCGATCCTGATCGGTCTTATCTACGCCGCTTTCGGATGGAAATGGACCTTCGTCACCATCGGTGTGCTTGCCCCGCTCTGGGTTATTCCCTGGCTGATTTTCAATAAGAAAGGCCCAAAGGAGCATCCTTGGATTACCGACGAGGAGAAGGAATATATCGTCAGCGGCCAGCCTGAATGCAAAGTTACCAAAGACAAGGGGCTCAGCTGGGGAGAATTGCTTTCCAGAAAGAAGAGTTACGCCGTAATTCTCGGCCGTTTCTTCCTTGATCCTATCTGGTGGATGTTCGTCACCTGGCTTCCGATTTATCTTGGCCAGAAATACGGTATGGACATCAAGCAGCTCGCCACCCATATGTGGATCCCTTATGTCGGGGCGGCTCTCGGCTCGATAGCGGGCGGATGGACTTCAAGCCATTTCCTCCAGAAGGGACGCAGCGTGGGCTTCTCCCGCAAGGCCGCGATCATCATCGGAGCGGTCATCCTGCTGCCTTCCCTGGTCTGGGTGGCCTTTGTCCAGGACCCGATGACCGCAGTGCTGGTAATGTCCATCATCCTGTTCGGCTATCAGTTCACAATCAATAATATCCAGACTCTGCCCGGCGACATGTACACCGGAAAGAGCGTCGGTTCCCTGGCCGGACTCGGCGGTGCCGCTGCAACGCTCGGTACCATCCTGATGATGCTTTTTGTGCCTATGCTCACCGCCGGCGACAACTGGACGCCCTTCTTTATTATGGGTGCCTCGCTGGTCCCGCTCTCACTCATCTGCATTTTCCTCTTCGGCGGAAAAATCGAGCACGATGCTTTGAAAGAAGAAAGCAAATAAATGACAAACTATAAACACTTTTTAACTATGGGTAAATTAGAAGGAAAGGTTGCCGTAGTGACTGGCGGCGCCCGCGACATCGGTCGTGCCATTTCAGTCAAACTCGCACTCGAAGGTGCAAAAGTATGCCTCAACTATTTCGACAATCCCGAGGATGCAGCCGCAACCGTGGAGATGATCAAGAAGGACGGCGGCGAAGCTATCGCTGTCCAGGGCGATATGACCAAGGCCGCTGACGTGAAGAATCTCTTCGCCAAGGCCGCCGAGGCTTTCGGTCCGGCTGTCCACGTGCTCGTGAACGTCGTCGGCGGTATCGTCGGCCGCAAGCTTATCGTCGAACAGGACGAGAAATGGTATGACTTCCTTATGGACGTCAATATGCGCAGCACCTTCCTCTGCACCCGCGAGGTTATTCCTATGATGACCGAAGGCGGTTCCATCGTGAACTTCTCCTCCCAGGCCGCACGCGACGGCGGCGGTCCCGGCGCCTCGATGTACGCAACTGCAAAGGCTGCCGTTATGTGCCACACCCGCGCAATGGCAAAGGAACTCGGCCCTCAGGGCATCCGCGTCAACGCCCTTGCCCCCGGTATGATCAACACCTCTTTCCACGACCGCTTCACCAAGCCGGCCGCCCGCGAAAACCTCCACAACACTGCTCCGCTGCGCCGCGAAGGTGAGGCTTCGGAAGTCGCCGACCTCGTCGCCTTCCTCGCCAGCGAGGAGTCTTCCTACATCACCGGAACTGCCATCGACATCAACGGCGGCGTACTCTTCTCTTAAAGAAATGAAATGAAAATGAAAAAAAACTCCTCTTATCAAACCCCGGCGATTAATGTTCTTCATTACTCGCTGGAGACTACTGTTTGCGCCAGTCAATTTGCTGGAAGCACAATTGAAGACCTTGAAGAAGGAGATGATGTTGAATGGTAAAAATGGACAAAGTAATGAAAACCAAAATCTACATATGGGCTATACTGTCTGTTTGCCTTGCCATTGTTTCCTGCAAAAAAACAGAACTTAATATTTCCGATGATTCGACGGTTTCGACTGTAAAACTTGTTCCTATTTCATTCACGGCTTCTCAATCAACTGACGGCGTGGACGAGGATACCAAAGTTGCACTCAGCGGCCTTTCTTTCCTCTGGGAAGAAAATGATGAAATCGCTATTTTTGACGACATCAATCCCGCAACTCATCATATTTTTACAGCCACAACTGACGGAGCAACCACATCTTTTAACGGCCTTGTTTCCGAGGGTGCTACAAAATTCTTTGCCGTATATCCTGCATCTGCTGCCGATAATTGCGATATGACGGGCTGGGTAGATGGTGATTATACGTATTGGGGCAAGATGAATGTGACGATACCTTCGGAGCAGAAAGCACTCCCCGGCACTTTCGATCCGAATGCTGCCGTTCTTGTCGCGGCTACCGACACGGATTCAAAAAACCTCGGCTTCAGAATACCGTTTACACTTGCGAAATTCACTGTTGATTATGATGATATCTGCTCTATAACCTTCTCCTCCGGGAAGAATATGACTGGAAGTCTTAATATCAATATGCGCAACAATGGCAATATCGGAACAGGTGATGGAACAGGAGAAAAGCTAAAGACTCTAAAAATCACCCCGGCCGACGGTAATCCGTTTGTCAAAGGGGCTACATATTATGCAGTGATGCGGTATCGCACCGGCTCCAATGCTTATACCGATTTTACAGCCACACTAGGCAATAGCAGTTATGGCTATGCAGAAAAGACCGCGACGGCAAGTGTTGCTATGGAGCGCGCTAAGACTCATTCCCTCGGAAACTTCTCCGGATTGACTTTTACGGTTGATCGCTATCGGGCATACCAGGATGGAGCAGATGTAGTCCTTGCCGGTAAAACTTACAACAAGGCGACGGACGGCGATGCCGTGCTGTTGGATCCGAGCCAGAATATTTCGGACTCCAAGATGACAGCCAAAGTCCATTTTCTGAAGTCGGGAGAAAATTATACAGCGTCCGGGCTAGCCATCTCGAAGGAGATTGTCATCGCTACAACTGACCCTTCGATTCGTTCTAAAATTACTCCTTATAGTAGCGGAAGTACTTGGAAACTGAATTCTGGCTCTCTGCTTCTGGATGGTATCATCATTGATATGTCTCCTTTGACGTCTTCTGGTACTACCGTTACTTTCTTTACTAATAGTGGAGCTACAGCGGACTTTGAAAGTCTTGTCCTGTCAAATTGTGCAATGGGAGCTGTCGAGAATGAGAAACCAATGTACCTATTCTCTGTTAATTCCGGGAAAGCTGGATATGCTATCACAAACATCAAGATAATAGATTGTCTCATTCGCACTGACGGTAACCTTCAGGCACTCATAAATCCGACAAGCAACTCTACGGCAGCTCAGAATTTCAAGTCACTGGAATTTACCAATAACGTCCTTTATAGCAGTACAGGAAGTAATGTTAGAGTCCAGATTTTCACTTTTGGGGGAACAAAATCTTCCAGTACGACCTCTGACTGGGTTATGAATCTGAAAATCAACAACAACCTGTTCTACAATGTAGCAACTTCCAGTGGTTGGTTCAAAAGCTTCAACATTGGATCGGTTGAGGTTAAAAACAACGTGTTATTTGCTGTAGACGGGACCGATGCCGGAGGTAATGCTAAGATTCTTGCCCTGTCAGATTCAGGTGGAACGAGTAATTATTCTGCGAATACTGTTTGTAGTGATAATTACTACTTTGGCACATTGGATAATAATAAGAATTGGACGATTGCAGATGGAACATATAAAGTTGGTAACCTTGTAAATCCTTCTCCGGCAACTGTGAATCCAATCGATGCCAGTACAGATGTTGCAACAGGAAAGTTTGTTTTAACATCGAGCTACAGCGCCTTCGGCCCTCAGCCGATGCCTATTCCGATGTGAGGGAGTGTTAGCCCTACGGTGGATCCAACAGTTACGGGAACCCTCGTCGCCGATGGTGACGACGAGGGAACCTATGACTTGATTTCCTCCAAGGGTTACAGCTACGAAGTGCCTGATGCCGACCACTCTCCGGCGGTGAGACATATCCGCCAGGGGAATGACCCCACGCTCGGCCGAAGCGTGTTCCTTTTTGATATCCATATCGATAAGGACACGAACAAAGGCGAGAATCTGGACCGGCAGCGCAACGAGATTAAGACCGACAACGGCTCACCCGCATCTATGGTCGCCCAGCAGGGGCAGACACTCGAGTGCAAGTGGCTCTTCCGCCTCCCCTCCGGGATGCTGACCACCACAGAGTTCACTCACGTCCACCAGATCAAGGGAATCGACAACAGTGCGGGTACGGCCGATATCGACAAGCCGGTAATCACTTTCACCTGCCGCTCGACAAGCGGCGGACAGGAGTTGCAAGTGATTCACGTGTCCCCGAGCTCAAGCGGAAGCACCCTGAACTATCTCGCAAATCTTCCACTTTCGGATTTCCTCGGAGAATGGGTAAGCGTCACGGAAAGGATGGTCTGCTCGGAAAGCGGCACATACAGCGTCAAGATCACGCGCCTGCGTGATTCCAAGGTACTTGTCGATATCAACGACAAAGCGCTGTATATGTGGCGCTCGGGAGCCGCCGGAATGAGGCCGAAATGGGGCATCTACCGCTCATTCGGGACAGATCGTTCACTCGCCTCGCAGCTTCGCGACGAGACCCTCAGTTTCGCTGATTTCTACACCAAGGCACAGTAGATTGCCTATTTAACGATAAAGGCCCGCTCCTTGCAGAACGGGCCTTTATCATATACATACGCCGCTAAAGATTCGCGACTACGAAATCGACGGTCTTGAAGAAGATTTCCTCCATCTTGTCGGAAGACTTGCTGTTGAGGCCGTGGTCGTAGTTGGGATAGACCTGGAGGTCGACGGTGGCCTTGTGGCGGCGAAGTTCGGCGGCGAATTCCTCGCTCTGGCTGTACTCCACGGTGATGTCGGCAGTGCCGCAGAAGAGCTGGGCGGCAATTTTGGTCTTCTTCGGGATCAGATAGACTGGAGAAGCCTCGCGTAGACTCTTTTCCTCACGATTGTTGAAATAGGCGATCCTCTGTTCGTCCTTTGTCTTCTGGACTATGGCCGCAGTGGTCAGGTTATAGATGCCGCTGTAGCCGACATAGACCTTGGCGTCCTTGGTGAGCATCGCGGCGCAGGCGGAGAGATGAGCGCCGGCGGAAGTTCCGGCAAAACCGATGCGTGAAGGGTCAACATTGAGTTCCTTGGCGTGGTCCTTGACATACTGGACCGCATCGAGGACATCCTGGATGGACACCTGGACATTGGCACCCGGCTCCGGAGCGAGCGTGTATTCGATACGGACACCTGTAATTCCGTGATTCTGGGCCAGATATTTGGTCAGGGAACGGGAGGCGTCGAAGTTGCCCCTGGCCCATCCGCCGCCGTGGCAGAAGAAGAGTACGGGAGAAGGTCCGTCGGAGATGGCCTTGTCAACTGCTATCTTGAGATTGCCCTTATAGACTATCTCCTGAGTCTCGACTTTGTTGTAGAGCTTACCGCTGAGACGGTCTTTTTCATAGACATAGGGGACATAGAGGTCGGGAATCGACTGGAGGTCGACAATCTTGGCATAGCGATTCTCCTTCTGGAGCTCATAGCTTCCGTCAGCCTTCTGCTGCAGTTTCATCGCATAGCGATTGGTAGGAGTCTGTGCGAAAGAGGGAATGGCAATCAAAGCCGATACGGCTGAAAGCACGAAAAATTTCCAAAGTTTCATACGCGGATTGGAATTATTTATTAAATTTGCGATATTGGTTAACCAAATATTATACCACTGCAAATTTAGAACAATTATTAAGATATGAAACTATTCCGCCTGTTTTTTTTAACCCTGGCTCTTACGGCCGCCTGTTCTTCCGGCTTTGTGATTCCGGATCCGGTCCCCGGGAACAGGCCAAACCAGCCTTCCGGCGAAGGAAATGGCGAGGGAGATGACAATAACGGTCCCGAGGAGGAGCCCTTCGTACTGAAAGACGGAATGCTCGTAGCCGACGGCAACGACGAAGGAACATACAGTCTTATCCTGGAACGCGGATATAATATGGAACCGCCGGATGAGTCCGGCGAGCATAAGGACTCCCCTTTCCGCCACATCCGCCAGAGCTACGACAATGTCCTCAAAAAGCCTGTCTTCGACTTCTATATCCATATCCAGAACGACGACGACCGCGGCCTGCCAAATATCAAGGACCGCCAGAGGAATGAGATCAAGACCGACGGCAAGTCCCCTGCAGCTATGGTCGCCCAGGAAGGCGAGACTTTGAGGATGAGCTGGAAATTCTGTCTTCCCGACGGGATGAAGACTACAACGAAGTTCTGCCATATCCATCAGCTGAAAGGCATAGACAACAAAGATGGCACGGCCGACGTAGGCATCCCGCTGATTACCTTCACCTGCCGGAGCGTATCCGGAGGCAAACAGCAGCTCCAGGTCATCTACAACGGGCGGAGCCAGAACAATACCGGCAATGAATACCTTGCAAAAGTCAACCTGGCAGATTTCCTCGGAGAGTGGGTGTCGGTAAGCGAGACAGTGAAGTTCGCTGAAAAAGGAACCTACTCAGTGGTAATCCACAGGCTGAGAGACGGAAAGCAGCTGCTCAAAGTAGATGTAAAGGACAAGGATCTATGGCGTGACGGGACGACGGGACTGCGGCCTAAATGGGGTATCTACCGTTCCTTCGGAGAGAATCGCTCCCTGGCTTCCGAACTCAGGGACGAAATCCTGCGTTTTGCAGACTTCTATATTGAAAAGCTTTAACGATGGGAGCAAAGAGCACAGCCATCTCTGAAGAGAGAAAAGTCGCGGAATATATACTGAAACTGCTTGAAGATGGCCGTCTGAACCCCGGCGACAGGATTCCGGCGGAAAGAAAGCTTGCCGAAAACACCGGAGTCAGCCGAGGTTATGTACGCGGGGCGATACAGCGTCTGGAACTCTACGGGATAGTAAAGACCTTTCCCCAGAGCGGCACTCTCCTTACCGACCACACCCCCTCGGTACTGAAAAACCAGATACGTAACCTCCTTGAAATCAACAGTTTCGATTTCCACTCCCTGGTCCAGGTACGTATTCTGCTTGAGAAGGAAGCCATCCGACTCTGCGCACTGAACAGGACAGACGAAGATATTGAAAGCATCCGCTCTGCCCTTGAGGATTTCAAAGACAATATGAACGGAGAACTGAGGGACGAGAAAGACCTCAGTTTTCACCTTACGATTGCAAGGGCCTCGCACAATCCGGTGCTTTCATCGCTTCTTCTGAAGATTACGCCGGACGTACTGAAGTATTACCGCAATCTCGGGGCTTGCAGCTCATCTGCGGAAAGCGTCTGCAAGGAACACAGCGATATGCTTGAATGTATTGTAAATCAGAATGAAAAGGCAGCAGTAAGATGTATGGAGGATCACTTCAAGGCAATTTCAAGCTTCGCCGAACAGTATTACTCCAGCATCATTCCGAGAACAACTATCTAGTCGCAGGCTATCTCTTTGATCTCGACCTCGTTACCGCGAAGAAGCCAGGTGTTTTCACTCCCGCAGAGCGGACACTTTTTACCAAAGTCCACGGTTCCGAACTCAGAATTGCAGTCCCCGCAGTATGACACGGCGGGGACTTGCTGTATTTCAAGGGTGCATCCCTTCAGAAGCGGCTCCTTGTCGGCGGCCCATCTCCAGCAGTCCGTAAGGTAGTCCGGAATAATCGTCGAGACCTCACCTATGGACATAACGACCTTGGAGACGTGGCCGACCGAATTCTCTTCCGCAACTTTTTTCACGTCGCGGATTATGTAGAAGACGATGCCAAGTTCGTGCATTACTTCTTCTTGAAGAGAATGCGTCCGGTACGCTTGAGCATATAAGGCAGGATGCCGCTGAACTTGTCCTCGGAAGTAAGCATATGACTGGCTTCGGGATGCTCGCGATAGAGGTGGATGGCGTCGAAACCGCACTTGGTAGTGCAGATGCCGCAGCCAATGCACTTGTTCGGATCCACGACCGAAGCACCGCAGCCAAGGCAGCGGGCAGTTTCCTTGCGGACCTGCTCCTCGGTGAGAGTCTGATGGTACTCCTCAAACGGGGCCTTGCCTTCCGAAACACCCTCGACCTGGCGGGAAGAATTGTCATAGGACTCGACGACGATATCGCCCTTGTTCAGTTCGATGAAATCACGCCTGTTACGGCCTATGGTCATATGTCCGTGCTGGACAAAGCGGTGAAGGCTCTCCGCAGCCTCCTTGCCGGCGGCGATAGCGTCAATCGCGAACTTCGGCCCGGTGAAGCAGTCGCCTCCTACGAAGATATCGGGCTCGGCTGTCTGATAAGTCAGTTTGTCGGCCACGGGATAGACTCCGCGGAAGAATTCCACCTTGGTATCCTTCAGAAGTTCCTTGAGAATCACAGTCTGGCCGATTGCGAAGATCACATAGTCGGCATCAAGGGTAATCAGCTCATTTTCATCATATTTCGGAGCGAAGCGGTGATTCTCGTCAAAGACGGAAGTACACTTCTTGAAGACGATTCCGCTGACCTTGTCCTCGCCGAGCACCTCCTTAGGCCCCCAGCCGGGCATAATGACCACTCCGTCCTCGCGGGCCTCGCGGCGCTCCTCAGGGGAAGCGGGCATAATGTCCTCAGTCTCAAGGGAAAGCATTGTAACATCGGAGGCACCGCTGCGCTTGGCGACACGGGCCGCGTCTATGGCCACGTTGCCGCCGCCGACGACCACCACCTTTCCGGAGAGTTTCTCCTTGCCGGTATTGGCCTTATGGAGGAAGTCGATGGCCGTGGTGGTGCCGCTCAAAAGCTCTCCGGGGATGCCGGGCAGGCGTCCGCCCTGGCAGCCGATGGCGATGTAGAAGCCCTTGTATCCGTCGGCGCGTAACTGCTCTATGGTCACGTCCTTACCCACTTCGACTCCGGTCTGGATGTCCACGCCGATCTCTCTCATTATGTCGATTTCGGCCTTGATCACATCCTTCTCCAGCTTATAGGAAGGAATGCCGTAGCGAAGCATTCCGCCGGGTTCTTCGTTCTTCTCGAAAACGGTCGGCTTGTAGCCCATTGTCGCGAGATAATAGGCACAGCTGAGTCCCGCAGGACCGCCGCCGATGATGGCGATCTTCTCCTCCCAGCGGTCCTGGACATTGGAACAGGTATTGACCTCGGGGACGAAACTGGTCTCGGCCTTCAAGTCCTGCTCGGCGATGAACTTCTTGACCGCGTCGATGGCGATTGGCTGGTCAATGGTCCCGCGCGTACAGGCGTCCTCGCAGCGGCGGTTGCAGATGCGGCCGCAGACTGCTGGGAAAGGATTCTCCCTCTTGATAAGTTCCAGAGCCTCAGTGTATTTGCCCTCGGCGGCCTTTTTCAGATAACCCTGGACTGCGATATGGGCAGGGCAGGCGGTCTTGCAGGGTGAAGTCCCGGTGGGCCAGCAATTTACGCGATTCTTGTCGCGATAGTCTTCGGTCCATTTGTGGGGTCCCCACTTGGTGGAATCGGGAAGTTCCTGACGGGGATACTCTATGGCACCGTGAGAGGTGCAAAGTTTCTGGCCAAGCTTCACGGCCCCGGCCGGGCAATACTCGACGCAGCGGCCGCAGGCGACGCAGTTCTTCGGGTCCACCTTCGCAACGTATGCGCTGCGGGACATATTCGGGGTATTGAAAAGCTGCGAAGTACGCAGGGCGTTGCAAATCTTGACGTTGCAGTTGCAGATTGCGAAAATCTTCCCCTCGCCGTCAATGTTCGTGACCTGATGTACGAAACCGTGGTCTTCGGCCTTCTTCAGGATAGCCATAGCCTCGTCGTAAGTGATATAATGGCCACGCCCGGTCTCGGCAAGATAATCGGCCATATCGCCGACGCCGATACACCAGTCGCGGTAGTCGTCGGCACAGCCCTCGTCCAGCTTCTTGCGGCCGTAACGACAGGAGCAGATACCAACCCCCAGATGGCCTTCGTAGCGCTTGAGCCAATATGAAATATGCTCTATGTCAACGGACTGGTTCTCCATCGAGATTGCCTTTTCCACCGGAATGACGTGCATACCGATACCACTTCCGCCCATAGGGACGCTCGGGGTGATCTTTTCCAGAGGCAGGAAGGTCATCCTTTCGAAAAACATCGCGAGTTCGGGATGACGGTCCATAAGGTCCACATTCATATTGGTGTATTCCGCACTGCCGGGGACGAACATCGGTACCCAGTAGATACGGTCCTCGCGATGATAAGTAGTCCCGGGAACAGGGCCCTCGGCTGTATATTTGTCCCCATAGTCGTACTCCAGCATCCCGAAATAGGAAAGCTTGTCCAGAAGCTTGTCGAAGGACTTGCCGTCCGGTGTATAATGCTTTTTTTCATTCCACTGGTGAAGCTGCTGATAGCTGTGGTGCTCGCGGACCCTGAAGAAGTTCCCGGGCAGCATATCCAGCAGAAGATCCAGCGAGGCTTCCCTCGTCACTGCGTCCATCTCGTCTTCGAAAATGCAGGCGAGGCCCCAGTATTCGGGGGCGTCGGTGGTCATCTTGATCTTTCCGGGAATACGGTCCGTGACGTGACGGACAAATTTCAGAAGTTTCGGATTCGGATTCTTGTCGCCCTTGTGCTTAGGGACGAACTTGCTTGACATTTCTGGCATAATTATGTGGTATTCAGTTATTTTTCCAGTTTTGAACTTCATTCAGTATCCATTCGGCGAGTTTCTCCACCCCTTCGCCGGTCTTGGCGCAGATCGGAATTATCTGGGCCTTGGGATTTCGCATATGGACATATTCCCTGCACTTTTCCATATCGAAGTCGAAATAGGGCAGAACGTCGATTTTATTGACAACCACGAGGTCGCAGACCGAGAACATCAGAGGGTATTTCAGAGGCTTGTCGTGGCCCTCTGGGACCGAAAGGATCATTGCGTTGCGTACTGCTCCGGTGTCGAATTCGGCCGGACAGACAAGATTGCCGACATTTTCCAGGATGACGAGGTCGGCATCCTTCAGGTCCACGTTGGCAAGGCCCTGGCGGGTCATTTCGGCGTCCAGATGGCACATTCCGCCGGTATGGAGCTGGATGGAGGGAATTCCCGTCGCTTCCTTGATCTTGACGGCATCCACGTCGCTGTCGATATCGGCCTCCATCACCGCAACGCGGATCTTGTCCTTTATCAGATTGATGGTCTTTATCAGGGTAGTGGTCTTTCCGCTGCCCGGCGAAGACATCAGATTCAGGAGATATACTCCCCTGTCCTTCAATTCTTTACGCAAAAGAGCCGCATCCTCGTCATTATCGGCAAAAACGCTTTTTTTGATTTCAATTACCTTAACTTCGTCCATATTATTTCAGAATCAATTCCTTGACATAACTTACACTCCTGTTATCCTCGGTAAACAGCGGATCGTCAGCAAGGAAATCGTTGATTTTCTTTACGATAAGATCACGTTGGAAGTAAAGCTGGCTCCTTACGACGGAAGAATTGAGGGTAATATAGAGCTTTCCTCCCCTGTAAAACTTTTTCAGCGTGTACTGTGCTGCACCCGAACACTGGTCCCAGGCATCAAGGGCCCTCTGTGTGTTGAGTCCGGCAGCCAGTTTCATCTGCTTTATGTAGCGCGAGACTATTTCTTCCATAGAAACAGCCTCCTTGCGTGTTAGGCGTATGTTGCTGTATTCCTCCATTACAGACGCGTGAAGACGCCTCCCTTCGCCTCAAAATATGCCCGGTCCTCGGTAATTCGGTCCACAACGCCCTGAAGCCTGGTCCTGTCACAGTCCGTTATGAAAATCTGGCCGAAATCGCTGCCTGCGACCATAGACACGAGATTGGAGATCCTGCCGAGGTCCAGTTTGTCGAACACGTCGTCCAGAAGGAGGGTCGGAGCGAAGCCATAGGCCTGTTTCATTATCTCATACTGGGCGAATTTCAAGGCCACCAGGAAGGATTTCTGCTGGCCCTGCGAGCCGAAGCGGCGTATGGGCTGCCCGTCCATCAGAAAAACAAAATCATCCCTCTGGACACCTGCAGAAGTGTATTTCAAAGCATAGTCCCTCTCCCTGCAGTCGGAAAGGATTTCCGGAAGGGAGGCTTTTTCAAGATCTGACCTATACTCTATGGACACAGATTCGCTGCCGCCTGAAATCATTTGGTAATAGGACTCCACCGAGGGATTGAGACGTCGGACCATCTCCGCCCTGCTTTCGTAGATGAACGCAGCCGGAACGGCCATCCTTTCATCCAGGACTGAAAGCAACTGGGCATCCGGAGCAGGATTCTTGAGCTCTTTGTTGCGGAGGGCCAGGAGACGGTTATATGACTGAGCTGCAGAGAGATACTCCCTGTCCATCTGAGACAGGAGGGCATTGGCCATCCGACGGCGCTCTTCGCCGGATTCGCTGACAAGGCTTATGTCTCCGGGAGAGACCATCACCACTGGCAGCACGCCGATATGCTCTGAAAAGCGTCCATAGGGCTTGTCGTCACGCACAAGTTTCTTCTCCCCCGCCCCGGCCTGGATAGAGAAACGGGATTCCAGACCATTCTCCATAATGAAGCTACCGCCTACGCTGAAACTGTCCGTCCCGTGGCGGGCGATATAGCGGTCCTGGGAAGGGAAGGCGCTGCGAGTCATCGAAAGATAATGGATAGCGTCCAACAGATTGGTCTTTCCCTCACCGTTGTTACCGCTGATGCAGTTAACGTTCGGCGAGAAAAAAAGTTCCTGGAGGGCGATGTTCCTGAAATCCCTGATGACTATTTTCTTCAGTGTCGGCATAGCTTTAGTCGTGTCGATTGCAAATATAACAAATTTTTACTAAATTTGCCGACTGTTATGCCCGCGGAGGCAATCTTCGGGGCAGAAATATGGATAATAAATAAATCGAAATAATAATGGCAAAAAAGAGTAAAGAAGAGGAAATCCGCCAGCAGAACGTCGCTGAGGCCGTTTCCAAGACTGAAGAGTTCTTCAAGAAGAATGGCAATATCATTTACGGCTGCGTAATCGCCGTCTTGGTCATCGCTCTCGGAGCACTCGCCTACACCCGTTTCTACCTCCAGCCCAAGAGGGCCGAGGCCCAGAAGGAAATGTTCCACGCCGAGCAGTGGTTTGCTGACGGCGAGTACGAGCTTTCCCTCAACGGCGACGGCAACTACCTTGGTCTGCTGGACATTATCGACCAGTATGGAAGCAAGGCCGGAAAATCCGTATATCTATATACCGGCATCGCCAAACTTCAGATGGGTGAATTCGAGGATGCAATCTCCTACCTTAAGAAATACAACGGCAAGGACAAAATCCTTCTCGCACGTGCTCAGAGCTGCATCGGCGACGCCTATGTAGGACTTGAAGACGCCGAGACCGCTCTCGGATGGTTCGAGAAAGCCGCAAAGACTTCTGACAACGCTTTCTCCGCCGCCTACCTCCTGAAAGAAGGTATCGCCGCCGAATCCCTCGGAAAGAACGAGCTCGCCCTTGGCTGCTACAAGAAGATCAAGGATCAGTATCCCCAGGCTCCCGAGGCTATGGACATTGACAAGTATATCTCCAAAATTGAAAACGCTCAGTAAGGATGGGACGCGCATTTGAATTCCGTAAAGAGCGCAAACTCAAGCGCTGGGGCCATATGGCCAAGACCTTTACCAAACTCGGAAAGGAAATCACCATCGCCGTAAAGCAGGGCGGAGCTGAAGTTACCGGCAACCCTCGTCTTCGCGCCCTCATCGCTGAAGCCAAGGCCGAGCAGATGCCCAAGGAGAACATCGAGCGCGCCATCAAGAAGGCCACCGAGGCCAAGACCGGCGACTTCAAGGAGATTGTCTACGAGGGCTTCGGTCCTTTCGGCATCGCCTATCTCGTGGAGGCTGCGACCGACAACAACACCCGCACGGTGGCCAATGTCCGCAGCTACTTCACCAAGTGCGGCGGTTCCCTCCAGACCAGCGGTTCCGTTGCCTTTATGTTCGACCACAAGTGCGTCTTCCGCATCAAGGAAGATCCCGCCAAGCCTATAGACATTGACGAGCTGGAACTCGAACTGATCGACTACGGCGCCGAAGAGGTGTTCAAGCAGGAAGTCGAGGATGAGGACGAGAACGTAAGCGTCGAGATCTCCATCTACGGCGACTACACTGCCTACGGCCAGATTCAGAAATACATCGAAGAGGCTGGCTATGAGCTCGTTTCCGGCGGCTTCGAGCAGATTCCGAACGTGGATTTAAAAGAAGTCACCCCCGAACAGAGGGCGACTCTCGACAAACTCACCGGTATGCTGGAAGACGACGAGGACGTGACCAACGTCTATACGACTCTCAAGCCGGAAGAATAATATTTTGTTATTAGGAAAATATTATCTAAATTTGCAAACTTTTTTGCGGGAGGGTCCCGCAGAGCTTAACCAAAAACAACTCATTGCACTATGGCAGAATATTTAGCGCCAGAGAAAAAGCAAGAGATTTTCGCGAAGTACGGGAAGTCCAATAAGGACACCGGCTCTCCTGAGAGTCAGGTTGCTTTATTTTCCTACCGTATCGCTCACCTTACCGAGCACGTGAAGAAGAACAAGAAAGACGTTTCTACTCGTCGCAGCCTTCTTCGCCTTGTCAGTAAGCGTCGTCAGCTTCTGAACTATCTCCAGAAGATCGACATCGAGAGATACAGGGCTATCGTCAAGGAGCTTGGTCTCCGTCGATAAGCAAAAGATAGGAAACAAACGGGGGTACGGATGCAAGGCATTCTGCCCCTTTTTTCGAAAATAAGGTCCCATTGGGGGACAGACGTAATAGACGTAACAACAGTAAAACAAATGAACATTATCAAAAAGACCATTCAACTGCCCGACGGTCGGGTAATTGAGATCGAGACCGGGAAACTGGCCAAGCAGGCCGCCGGCAGCGCCGTGGTGAAAATGGGCGGGACTATGCTCCTCGCCACCGTCACCTGCGCGAAAGAAGTAAAGGAGGGCACCGATTTTATGCCCCTCACAGTGGATTATCGTGAGAAGTATTATGCCGCCGGCCGTTTTCCCGGCGGATTCCTCAAGAGAGAGAGCCGTCCTTCGGATTATGAGGTGCTTGTCGCCCGCCTGGTGGACCGCCCCATCCGTCCTCTCTGGCCCTCGGATTTCCATCTTGAGGTATTTGTAAATATCAACCTTATCTCTGCGGAGAAGGATATCCAGCCGGATGCACTTGCCGGACTTGCCGCTTCCGCAGCCCTCGCCACCAGCGACCTTCCCTTCGGCGGCCCTATCGCCGAGGTCAGAGTCGCCCGCATCGACGGCGAGTTTGTCATCAACCCCGGTTTCGAGGCCTGCAAGAGGGCTGACCTGGACCTTATGGTCGCAGCTACCGAGGAGAACATTATGATGGTGGAAGGCGAGATGAACGAAGTCTCTGAGACCGATATGCTCGAGGCCATCAAATTCGCCCACGAAGAGATCAAGAAGCACTGCCGCGTACAGAAAGAGCTGATGCACGAGCTCGGGACCGATGTCAACAAGAGGGACTATCCCCACGACGTCGAGGACGAAGAGCTCCGCAAGGCAGTCCGCGAGGCCTGCTATGACAAGTGCTATGCCCTCGCCAAGAGCGCAAAGCCCAAGCACGAGCGCGAAGAAGGCTTCGAGGCCATCCAGGCCGAATTCCTCGCCACCCTTTCCGAAGAAGAGCAGGAAGAGAAAGCCCCGCTCGTGGCCCGTTACTACCACGATGTGGAGAAAGAGGCCATGCGCAACATGATTCTCGACGAAGGCTGCCGTCTCGACGGCCGTACCACCACCCAGGTGCGTCCCATCTGGTGCGAAGTGGATTATCTCCCCTGCGCCCACGGTAGCGCCATCTTCACACGCGGCGAGACTCAGTCCCTCGCGACCGTCACCCTCGGCACCAAACTGGATATGAAGGAGATGGACGAGGTCCTGATCCAGGAAGACCAGCAGTTCGTACTGCACTACAACTTCCCTCCTTTCGCGACCGGCGAAGCCAAGCCTCAGCGCAGTGTCGGCCGCCGCGAAATCGGCCACGGCAACCTCGCGATGCGTGCCCTCAAGCCCGTTATCCCGATGTCCCCGGAGAATCCCTATGCTGTCCGCATAGTCTCCGATATCCTTGAGTCAAACGGCTCGTCTTCAATGGCTTCCGTATGCGGCGGCTGCCTCGCACTTATGGACGCTGGCGTCAAGATCCGCAAGCCGGTCGCCGGCGTGGCTATGGGCCTTATCACCGACGCCGAGCGCCCCAACGAGCGCTATGCCATCCTCACCGATATTCTCGGTGACGAGGACCATCTCGGCGATATGGACTTCAAGGTCACCGGTACCGCCGACGGCATCACCGCCACCCAGATGGATATAAAGGTGGACGGCCTCAGCTATGAGGTTCTTGCCAAAGCTCTCGAGCAGGCCCGCCAGGGCAGGCTCCATATTATGGGCGAAATGCTCAAGACCATCAGCGAGCCCCGCGAGGACTACAAGCCCTTCGTGCCCCGCATCAAGTCCTTCGAGATTCCCAAGGAGTTCATCGGAGCAGTCATCGGCAAGGGCGGCGAGACCATCCAGAAGATCCAGGCCGAAACCGGAGCTGTCATCAATATCGACGAGGTCGACGGCAAGGGTATCGTGGACATCGCCACCAACGATGCCGAGGCAATGCAGAAGGCCTACGAGTGGATCCAGGGCATCTGCGCCGTTCCCGAGGCCGGCAAGGTCTATCACGGAAAGGTCGTCAGTATCCTTGAATTTGGTGCCTTCATCGAGATCCTGCCCGGCAAGGAAGGTCTGTTGCACGTCAGCGAGATAGCCTGGACCAAGACAGAGAAGGTCGAGGATGTGCTGAAGGTCGGCGACGAGGTCGATGTCAAACTCCTCGAGTACGACGACAAGAGCGGCAAGATGCGCCTTTCGATGCGCGCCCTGACCGAAAAGCCGGAAGGCTACGTCGAGCCCAAGGGCCGTCCCGAGCGTGGAGACCGCGGTCCCCGTCGTGAAGGCGGCAAGCCTCAGGGCGAGCGTGGTCCCCGTCGCGACGGCGGCAAACCCCGTCACGGCGAGCACAAACCGAAGGCTGAATAACGCTTCCCAAGCTGTATAAGCGGAGAGGGCGGCCCTAATAGAGCCGCCCTCTATTATTTATAGAAGCAGAGATATTTACAGCAGCCAGAACACGAGGCTCAGGGAAATCACCCGGTAGCGGGGATCGTAAGCCTTGCGAAGTTCTGCTGCAGTAGTTTTATCGTCGGAATAGAATTTATCCTTCATGCGGCCGCTCAGTCCGTCTTCATAACTGAAACGGATACCGACTTTCTTGATAATGACTTCAGCTCCGAAGGTCGAATTCAGCCAGGCGCCCTTGCCCCAGCTTTCCTTACCATCGGAAAGGGTGGTAAGATGGAATTTATCGGAACCGTCCATAAGGAAGGAAATATAGGCCCTTATGCCACCGAAGGCACGGAGTTGAATCTTGTCGTTGACCATGACGTTGAACACTGGCATAAGTCCGAAATCCCAGCTCATAAATGAAGCAGTTTCATCATTGATCTTGCCGAATCCGGCGGTAATTCCAAGCCACTTCAAATCTAGTCCGATAGGACCCCAGATAGGAAAAACATAGTCTGAACCATAGTGGAGGCCATATAGGGTATAGGCATTCGGGTATTCGTAAATAAGATTCCCTCCGTCGTCAAGCTGGACCAGGCCGTTATCGACAACAGGATTGTGCCAGTTAAGCTGGCTGTAGCCGAAATGCAGGTTCATGCCGCTTTTGCAGCGTAGAATTTCAGGGAGGCGGTTAGTTTTCTGCTGAAGATCGTATCTCGCATAAGGATGCAGGGCGGTCTGGGCAAAAGAGCTGAGCGCAAGGCCCATAAGGGCAATAATTAGAACTATTCTTTTCATAACAACCGTGCGCTAAAGGACTGACTTTCCTGTGTTAAACTTCATTTTGCTGAAACTCCTGACGGGTTTGCAGCCGGAGAATTTCAGTTGCTTCTGTAGACCGTCACGCTCGACAGAGATGGTTCCCGAATAAGAAAGACCAGTCTTTCTGGTGTTGAAACTCCTTGAGGAAGTAACATCCAGCCCCTTCAGGATATCACCTGTCTGGATTCCGCTCTCCTTGACTACGGAAGAATTCTTGTCAAGGCCTATGACACGGCCTTCCGCATCCAGGATGATACCGACATTATACAGCGGTACACCGTCGTAAAACATGCGGGTGCAGGAATTGGACTCTTTTCTCTGGAACAAGTCCTCGATGGGCCATTCAACCCATGTCACTGCATTCTCGTAGAGTTTGTCGATATCGGCCTCGGTATTATTGCTGTAGTTGTATTTCAACTGCCAGATAAGAGGCAGGGTTTTCTGTCCCAGGCGGCTGGCCTCCAGTATATCAACTTCAAGATAAGCCGTGGTGGTAGCGGTCTTCTGTGTGTAACCGCCGGATTTGTATGTCTGGATGTTATTTGTTGTCAGCGAGCCGAGGTACTGTCCCTTCCAGCCATAGACCGGCCTTGAGGAACTACCTGTCTGGACGTGCTCGATTGTCTCCGGCACATAGTTGTATTCGACGCTCTTGTTCGCATCCTTCACAATCGTAAAAACAACGTCCGGATTCTCTTCGTCACGTTTCAGGCCGTTTTCTTCAAGTTTCCTGCAGATAGTCTCGAAGAGCTCCTTGTCAGCAAGGACGTCGTCACTGGAGAAATAATAATCGTAGG